>Ga0207695_10000443_pt1 | contig 90818 bp, 93 predicted proteins | sample KBSC54metaG_FD_184354 | JGI IMG/M metagenome (GOLD analysis project Ga0207695, IMG submission 184354) | Corn rhizosphere microbial communities from Kellogg Biological Station, Michigan, USA - KBS C5-4 metaG (SPAdes) (version 2) | ecosystem: Host-associated > Plants > Roots > Rhizosphere > Soil... | reverse complement strand
GCCGTCAAGGGCATGCTGCCGAAGAACCCGCTGGGCCGTGCGATGTATCGCAAGCTCAAGGTCTATGGTGGCTCCGAGCATCCGCATACCGCACAGCAGCCGCAGGCGCTGGAACTCTAAGGAATCATCATGGCGATCCAGCAAAACTACGGCACCGGCCGCCGCAAGACCTCCGCCGCTCGCGTGTTCCTGCGCAAGGGCAAGGGCGAAATCACGGTCAATGGCAAGACGCTTGACCAGTTCTTCGGTCGCGAGACCTCGCGCATGATCGTGCGCCAGCCGCTCGAGCTGACCGAGAACACTGACAAGTTCGACATCAAGGTCACCGTCGCTGGCGGCGGCATCACCGGCCAGGCCGGCGCCATCCGCCTCGGCATCGCTCGTGCCCTGATCGAATACGACGAAAGCTTGAAGTCGCCGCTGCGCAAGGCCGGTTTTGTGACCCGCGACGCGCGTGAAGTCGAGCGTAAGAAGGTCGGTCTGCACAAGGCACGCCGCGCCACCCAGTTCTCGAAGCGCTAATTGCTCAATTAGATAGAGCGCACGCTTCGACCGCTCAGTGCTCCAGGTCAGAGCGCACTGATCGGCCCGGTATTGGGAGATCGTCTAACGGTAGGACAACGGACTCTGACTCCGTTTATCTAGGTTCGAATCCTAGTCTCCCAGCCATTTCAAAAGGCCCTGAGAAATCAGGGCCTTTTGTTTTCCAGAAGATGGTGGTTGGATCAACTTCGGATGATCCACGCGTCTCCGCATCACCTCATCTACCGTCCTTCCGGGTTTTCCTTCTGTCTTAGCGTTCAGGCTGAGCTTTTCAGCCAACCCTTGGCCTTTCGGTCATTACCAAGGCCCTTCAGGCCATGATTGGTGGCGGCTGGCCCAAGCCTTCGCCTTGGTCCTATCTTCGCAGTATGCTCAAGCTTCAAGCTTCAAGCTTCAAGCTTCAAGGGAAGGGGGGGGGGGGGGGGGGGGGGGGGGTGTTAGGAGTGGCCAACCATCGGTTGCGGAGCTATTGCAGGGGCCTCAACAAGGCATACTCAGTGCCCAGAAATTGACCTCACCAATTGGGGTCTTGGAGGCAAGGGATAAGGCGGCCCATGACCTGGCCATGGAAGCCTTGGACGCTTAGGGAAAATGAGGGATCCCTCGATGTCGCTTAGACAAAGAAAACCATCCGGACTCAGCCTCGGTTGGCCTGACGTTAGCGTCCGCCATCCAAAATTATACAGACGTAGAAGCCCCTGGGCTTCAGAGCTGACACCTGGGAGGGGAGACAGCGGGCTTTGAAAAGCTTCGACGTTCTCGGTGGAAAGACCCCGGTTTCATCCATTACCCGAGCCATGGCCGCCGATTTGGCTAGCGACCTGGTTCGAAAAGGGGCAACCAAGCGCACGGCCATCAATTGCGTATCCAATATCGCCGAGATTTTTACCATCCTGATCCAGCAAGGTTATTTGACTAAAAACGTGGTCAAGGGTGTGATGGTCACGAAGAAGAGGGATAAGGCACAACAACGTAGGGCCGAAGGGCATCAGTGGGGGCGTTTGATGCCGACCAGCTCAAGGCCATCTAACTCCCTGAAATCAGGTCTAAATGACAAGGTTCACCACCGGTAGGCAGATTTGCTTGGGGTCTACTCAGAAGCCCTTGTTGGAGAAATCGCTCAGATTTACTTGCGTGAGATCATCCAAGAGCCAGGCGTCTGGTGGATCAGGCTGACCGTGGAAAGTGATGGGCAATCGCTTAAAACCGAAGGATCAACATGCATGGCTCCCCTTCATCCGGAACTGCTGAGCCTTGGATTCGTTGAATATGGGGGCAAGCATTCGGGATGCAGGAACGGGCGCGCGGGATTCCACTCCCTTCGAAAAACGATCATTCAGGCCTATCAAGGCACCCACGTGTCCGATGAGTGGAGGACTTTGTGGGTCATGAGCAATCGGATGACGTGCAGGGCACGTCTTATATGAGGCCATGGATCGCAGAAGAGTTGTCTTCCTTGTGGGAAGGCTTGAAGTGGAGCGAGCGGTTGGAGAGGGGAGCATCGCTGGAGTCTTGATGGCCCTCGACTTAGGAAATTGCGAATTAGGACTGATGGGGTAGGTCACTGATAGGCGCTTTAGATTCAGGCTTCCCTGAGGTTATTTACAAAATGCGCCATGAACCTCTTGAAAATGATGGGGCTTTCTGTGAAAAAGCAGGTTCAACTGGATGCCGCGAGCAACGGCCATGGAAATAGCGATTAGGAATGGGTCTTAGATGCCGGCATCCACATCCTATGAGGCTAGCCCGCGGCTACTGCTCCCCGGGCACGATTGCGTGTATCGCTAAGGACGGATGGCTTTATGAGGTGAAAGAGGGGATGGAAAAAAACCGGTCACAAGCGTTAAAAGCAATAATTTTTTGTACTTCTTAACATCATGGCGCCTAAAAAAAGACCGAAAAATTGAAGACGACAACTAAGAAAAAAAATAATCTAACATTTGCGGACGTCTTCGCTGGCTGTGGTGGTCTTTCGCTTGGATTGGTCAATGCGGGATGGAAAGGTAAGTTCGCTATCGAGAAGCATGCTGATGCGTTTGGGACGCTGTCAAGCAATCTTGTAGTGGGACGACCATCGAAGAAAAGGTTTGATTGGCCTGATTGGTTGCCGTGTTCCGAAATTTCCACCAATCAATTCCTTGAGGGATATAGCGATCATCTCAAGGCTATGAAGGGCAACCTTACTCTTTTAGCTGGCGGGCCCCCTTGCCAAGGTTTTTCTCTTGCAGGCCGACGCACCCAATCAGATCCGCGAAACGCGCTGACCAATGACTACATTGAAATGGTTAGTCTGTTGGAGCCACGCTTTCTCCTCATTGAGAATGTTAGGGGCTTCACCCTGCCATTTAAGAAAAATAACAATGACCCAAGCGATGCAGGGCCTTATTCTGCGAAAGTCAAAGAGAGGTTGGAGGATCTTGGTTATCAAGTTTATTCGGACCTGATAAATCTCAGCGACTTTGGCGTACCTCAGTCTCGCAAACGTTTTATCCTTATCGCTATAAAAAGTGGGGATAGGGCCTTGAAGAAGCTCAAAGGGAAAAGTCCAATCGACATGCTGTATAAGCAGCGTATTCGATTTCTATCGAATAAAAAAATTCCTTATGACCGCCCAGTTTCGGTCAAGGAAGCGATCGGAGACCTTGAAGTAAAGGCCCAGAAGTTGTTGACCTGCACGGACTCCCGGCTGAAGGGTTTTAAGAAAGTTGATTATCAGGCAAACAGGTATCGTTCGCCATTTATCAGGCTCATGCGCAAGGGCGCGACGGCGGAGCCGAATAGTCTCCGTTTGCCGAATCATACCGATTTGACCAAGTGTCAGTTTCAGTTAATTATGGATACCTGTGTGCGCGGGCGGACGGTCACCGACCATGATAGAAAGCGTCTAAAATTAAAGAAGCACGCCATTACGCCATTAAAGAGCACGATGCCATCCGCGACTGTGACGACGTTGCCAGATGACATCATTCACTATGCTGAACCAAGGATTCTGACGGCGCGCGAAAATGCGCGACTCCAAACCTTTCCCGATGGATTTCAGTTTACTGGTAAATACACCACGGGTGGACCAAATCGCAAACATGAGTGCCCACGATATACCCAGATAGGTAACGCAGTGCCACCTCTATTTGCTGAGGCGGTTGGACGCATGTTAAGGCAGCTCGCTTCTTGAGAATGTGATGGCGACGACTTACCACTTCAAGACAAATACGCTTCTAAAGAACCTTGTCGGCAAGGATTTAATCAACGACGACAATATTGCCATCGTCGAGCTGGCAAAAAACTCTTACGACGCACGCTCCCCGGTTGTTCTAATTATATTTGAAAAGCTTTCTTCAAATGGACGGACGGGCAATGAGAGCCGAATCATCATTGAAGACCATGGCACAGGCATGGGCTTACATGACATCAGGGATAAGTGGCTCAACATTGCATATTCGGAAAAGAAGCAACTTCATCAAGAAAATGGAGCGTATTACGCAGGCAATAAGGGCGTGGGACGCTTTTCTTGTGATCGCTTAGGGGCGCATCTCGACTTGCTAACAAGAGTCGAGGGTGAGCGTGTTCTCCATATGCCTATTAGCTGGACGGATTTTGAAGTCGAAGGAAAGAAAGATCTACTTATTCAGGATATCGATATCTCTATCAACCGCATTGATGATGGTAAGGCAGCATCCATAGCAGGCATCAAAAGGTTTCCGAAGAAAGGTACCATTCTAGTTATATCGGAGCTGCGTAGTGTTTGGAGCCGGGATCGACTGCTGGAATTAAAACGCTCGCTAGAAAAATTCCTCAATCCTAATCAGCTCTTTCAGCGGAACTCTTTCAAAATTACGCTAAGCGTACCTGATTTATTAAATAAGGACGAAGGCGAGCTCTACTACAATACCGTTAACGGGGAAGTTGAGAATCAGGTCTTTGAGAATCTCAAATTCAATGCAACTTACATCCAGTCAACTGTCTTGGCTGAAGAGGGTGTTGTAGAGACTGAGATGTATCACGAAGGTGAGCTAGTCTTTAAATTAAAAGAATCAAATGGTCCCTATTCCGATTTGGGCGATGTATCAGCCATCATTTATTACCTTAATCCATACAAAAAAGCCTACTTTACTAGGCAAACAGGCATCAGGTCCGTTGATTTCGGGTCAATATTTCTATTTTTAAATGGCTTCCGTGTGGCACCCTATGGCGACAGAGGGGATGACTGGTTAGGTCTGGATGTTCGAAAGACTCAGGGTACGACGAGATATTTGTCGAGTCGCGATATCGTTGGCCGTATTGAAATTGCGGATAGTCGAGATGCCTTCCAACCAGTGTCTAGTCGTGAAGGTTTAAAGAACACATCAGCCTTCTTGGCGCTTAAAGATAAGTTCTTTCTAGATGCACTGAGGAAGCTCGAACGTTTCGTTGTCGACGGGCTCGATTGGGATAGTGTTCCTCAATCTTTGAGGGAGGAGCTTCGAAGGAGCGATGGCTTAGATTGGAATAATACGCCCGAGGTGTATTCGGAGTCGCGTGAACGCAAACAGCAACGTATCGCGCTTTCCATCATGTCATTAATGGGAAGTGATCCATCAAGGACTATTAGTTACTGGTTTAATCCAGCCCTTCTTGAGGCCGTATACGAAACAAGAAGCGAGGAAGTTCGGCAGCTTCTCGCTCAAATTGAAGGTTCATCCCCCGATCAACTGGATAGCGATCTGAAAAAGGGGCTTGCTAGAATTAGAAAGCTTTTGCAAAAAAAAGAAGATGAGGCAAAAGCTGCCAAGGCAGAAGTTGCTGAGCTAAAAGTTGTCACTGCCAGGCAGCAGCGGGTTGTAGAGAAGTTGAAGGGGGAGACCGAGACCTATCGCGCTCAAACGGTTTTTTTGCAGTCAGTGGCGCAGGCAGACGTAAAGGAACTAGTAAATTTTCATCATCAGATCAATCATGACTCTACAATCGTCGCCAATAATTTGGCCAAAGCCATCAAGGCTCTGAGACAAATACCTAATTCAAGGCCTATCATTGAGCACATAGAGAAAGCTCTGATGGCAAACCGACGAATATCTGTGGTTGCGCAGTACGCGAGTAAGGCCAACTTTAGGTCTGGATTGAATAAGGAAATGACTGATATCCCGTCGTTTATTGAGCAGTATTTGCTCAATATTGCAAAAGAATTTACTGCTACGGACCTGAACGTTCATGTGAATAATTCCGTAAATGAAGCTTTTGAAATTAAGGCGAGTAAGCTCGAGCTATCTATACTTATAGATAATTTGGTTAGCAATTCAGTTAAAGCAATTTCAAGGCGGCTTGACGTAGAGATGAGGCTTGAGGGTAGGAATCACCTGAGGGTAATTTTCAGGGACGACGGAAAAGGTCTCTCGCCCGAAATTGCTGACGTTGAGTCAATCTTTGAAATGGGAGTTACCACTTCAATCGGTTCTGGGTTGGGTCTATTTCACGCTAGGCGCATAGTTGAATCAATGGACGGCCGGCTTACTGCAATACCTAGGAAGCCTAAGGGGATGGAGATGCTGCTGGAGCTAACACGATGAAGCTAGAATATAAAATTCTATGGTTTGACGACAATCAGGAGATGTTTGAGTCGTTCGACTTGGATCCCCTTACGTCTGGCATTGGAAATTGGGGATTTGTCCCGGGGATCGAATTTGTCAGTAGTCCTGGCGAATTCTTGAGCAAAAGTCCTTTTAATGATTATGATTTAATCATTGTTGATTATAATCTTGAAGAATATGGCCAGGGCCAGGATTTCATTGCACAAATACGAGATCAGGAAGTCTATACCGAGGTGATTTTTTATTCTGCAGGGGCGGCCTCCGCTTTATGGGACTCCGTGGGTAGGCTCCAACTGGAAGGTATTTATGTTGCGAACAAGAACGTAATCATTGAGAAGATTCTCAAGGTTGGGCAACAAGCACTTCGCAAGGTTCTTGATGTGGAGAACATGCGCGGGATTGTTATGGCGGAGGTTGGCGATCTAGATCATCTTCTGGATGGAATAGTTCGTGCCGCAGTCGACAGCTTGACGCCTGAGCAGCAGCGTGACGTATTTGATCGGTTTCATTCGGCTTCTGAGGAAGTTCACGGAAAGCACAAGGAGAAATTAGATTCCTTTAAGGAGAATCCCAGTGTCGATGCGTTGCTCGCGCTTTGTGACAGCAACAAACGTTGGGCAAATTACAATAGGGCTAAGAATCATAACGAGATATTGAAGGCCGCTAAGCTTGGTGATTATGTTCAGGAGATTCTCAATCCAAGAAATTTCCTCGCGCATGGAATTCCTGAGGCTGGCGAGAATGGGGCTGAGATATTTAGATATCAAGGGAAGATCTACGTCTTCAGTGAAGAGGTAGGAATAACTCTTCGGAAAAAAATCATTGAGTACAAATTGGTGTTTAATGATGTTAGCAGGGGCCTAGCTAAGCAAGCGGTTCGATCCGCGCTAGATAAGGCGGCTGAATCGGATGGGGCGGTCGGGGCTGAGGCGGGCGTTGACTGATTTTCTCTCTAAGGCGGAGCGTTCCTTGCGGATGTCTCGCATCAGGGGAAAGAATACGAAGCCTGAAGTGAGCTTACGAAAGAAGCTTCATAGGTTGGGTCTTCGTTATCGGTTGCATGTGACCTCTTTACCTGGAAAGCCCGATATCGTGCTATCCAAGTACCGTGCGGTGGTGTTTGTCCATGGGTGCTTTTGGCATCACCATCAGGATTGCAAGGTGGCCAACGATCCGAAGAGTAATAGCGAATTCTGGCAAAGAAAGTTTGAGGCCAATATAACGCGTGATAGATTGAACGAGGCTCGATTGGTAGAGCTCGGATGGCGCGTCTTCGTAGTATGGGAGTGTGAAGTGACTCTTAGTCGCCTTGAGGCAACAGTTGACGCTCTTGCTAACAAGATTAAACGCGATATCTGAGCCAAGGCAGGGCGCGTATATGTGTTGCACCAACGCCGCGTTTTAAGCCAACCCGACACATGTGCATTCAAGGGCAACCTGTTCAAGGTTGAAGCAATGGCATGGAAAGAAAGAGCCCAGCTCAAACGGCCTGGAGCTTCAAGGTTGTCTTACGGGTGACGTCTCGGCCCAGAGTTTGCAGCTCTGGGTCTGCGTCACTTTGTCAGGGCCCGGTGATGGATTGAGCCAATACGCCGCTACCTTTGATTCCATTTTCGTGGAGTTTCGACGTCGCCATGCGTACTCCATTTCGACAGCATGTAGCGCACAGGCAACATCGGTTGCTTCCACGTGTAGACCACGTCTAATGCACTTTTGCAACAAACTGCCGAGAAGCCAGCGATCTGGATACAACGAATGGCGGGGAACAAGACGCATATCGTGCGGAAGCGCCTTACAAGGTTCCGGATCAGATCACTCGAGAGAGATCGGAGTGACTTCGAAAACAATGAATCGATATGTGCCATCGACATTCCCTGATGTAGAAGGGAAGCGTTGCATTTGTGCGGCTCATGTAAAGGAAAAGGCGCCGATTTTGCCCAAATAGTCTTTATGCAGTCTCTTGACAAACGGACGTTCCGACGTGGGTCGGACCTTTGCCCAAACATTACTACATCTTCTAATTTGTTGGTCCTGAAAAGGAGGTGTTGTAAAGAGGCTAGTTGTTAACCTTACGAAAGGTAATCGACACTCGGCGCCCTCTTGGAGGACGGCCTTTCTTCTTTGGAATCTCATGCTGCCAGACGTTGCGTGCTTCACCATCGAGAATCGCTGCGCTGCGTCGGCTGAGCAAGATTTCAAACTTTTTTGAGATTGCAGGCTTCGCCTTTTTAGTGAACACCATTTCCCAGGTTTCAATGAGGCTAATCGTGACGATCGGGCCACGGAAACATGCTGGGCAATCAATGTGCTTAGCAATCCCCTGTTGGCCTACATACTCGTTAACAATGACCTGATCAGGAAGTTCAGGTATTAAGCCGCGATCATGGAGCCTATGCGCTAAGCCCGCCGCCCAATCGGGAAGAGGACCAATGTACCCCGCTGGATCGACCTTCTTCGCTTTGTAGTCATATCGCCAGCCGTGATGCTGGACGCGCCGGCTCATGGCGGTGTCCCATTTGCCCGCGTCGATGGTCGCAAGAAGTGAAGCTTCCTCTTCAGGGCTAATGAAATCTTCCACCAACCGCAAGCCATTTGGTTGCGCGGGCTCGATTGTCAATGCCGCGGATTTTGAAGAAGCCGGCGGTGGCTTCGGCATCCGCTGAGCTATCCCTGCCGTGGCTAACCAAGTCCGAAACGCTATCTGATCGAGACGACTTTCGATTCGCGCTGCGGTAGCGAGGGCAATTTCCACACGGCCGTCCACGTGCACTGACTGCTTTTTGAGATCTACCCTAATTGCACCCTCGCCAGAATAAGCGAACTCTCCAGTATTCAGCACTAGGGTGTTCGACATGCAGCTGGGGCAGAACTCGCGAATGAGCGCCTCTGCGGCTTGCCGAGTCGTAGGCTCAAGCAAGTCGGCCGCGTACCATAGCCCTCGTACACCGGCCTTAAGTTCTGACAATATCTCATGCTTGGAGCGGACAACGATGGTGTCTTGCTCGAAATGCCATTCGACAGGACCCTGGATTGCATTGCCCCATGGGAATTTCGCCAGGCGCCAAGTACGAAGCGCGAGAAATTTGCGCGCCGATGGAGTTCCTCTGTGAAGCAGAGGCAGTGCCCGGAAACCAGACAGATATCCGGAGAGGATAGCGCCAGTCCACCAACTACCAGGAGGGACTGCTGGTAAATCATCTCTCCACGTTACGAACCGCTCTGGGGATGGCCTCAGGAGCACGAGCTGGAGAGCTAACGCAAGAGTGTCATCGTGCAGGCCAAAATGGGATATCGTGCCGCGATCCTGCAGCAATGCGGAAGTAGTCCGCACAAGTTTTTCCACAAGCGCAGGGTTCTCTCCAAGGTCCCGGGCGCGGCTGGCGATACCCTCGAGAATATCTCGAGGCCTAAATTCCTTGATTGGGCCAGCTTGAGACAATTCACCAAGTATGGCACTCCACAATTTGGAAGTTTCAACACCCCTACCAGCATCCGCAGCCCAAGGCGGGACGCTCAACCAAGGCGCGCCGACTGCTGTGGCAGTTGCAAAGGCATTCGTGTCGTTGAGCCAGTCTCGCAAAACGTCGATCCACGGCCCCATAGCCGGCACTCCCCACAGAGCCATGGATGCTGCGCCACGGCATCGGTTCCAGTCGGAGTCGGAATTGTGAGTTGAACCGATATTGGGTGGAGCGGAAATGCAAACGGAGCGCACCGGTTCAACAGCTATGGGCTGGATCGGCAATTCCATGTCCGCGAAATTGCGGGCCATGGCCATTAGATGGGCGCGTGCGTCTTTATCCCCAATGGTAAAGCGCTCGACAGCAAAAAGAGGCAGCGGTCCATCCCATGCGATGGCGTCCACTCCATCAATCCCGGCCAATGACCGAGTCGACCAAGTTCCATCTTGTCGCACTGGAACCTCAACCGAGGGCAACTTTGCCGGATCAAACCAGGCTGCGATGGTCATGATCCCTTGATCAGCGGATGCATTGATTGGGCTATCCAGGCCGAGCACGAGCCAGCCACCGGTATCCGGGAACAGCCATTCTTCGCTGAGAAATCGAAGCCATTGGCGATGGCTGAGCGCAATGGCTAGCCGCACACGCATATCTTCGCTTCGGCCATGGGGCGCCCCCGCAGAGCCGGTTAGGAGATCCAATTGATCGGTGGGATCGGGTGTCATCGGTTGAGGTAGCGTGTAGCCGGTAGCGCCTGCAATTGTGCCGTGTTTAGCGGTCGAGGGCCGTTGATCAGTACCAAGTTGTCGCGAGCCCGAGCGCACAGCATGTAAATCCGGCGCCGCTGCATGGGGTCAGCAAACGGAAGCGACCGGTCCAGGTCTTGAAGGTACAGAGTATCAAATTCAAGGCCGATAGCTGACTCGCCACTCAGGATGGTCACCCCCGGCTCATGCATCCGGATGGCATATTCAGCTCCCTTCACACTGTTGCTTGTGTAGGAATCTACGCGCGCACGTCTGGGGAGCCGCTCTCTCAATAGGTCATGCATGTGATTCACGTCGACCTGCTGGTAGACGATCACGCCGATGGACTCTGATCGATTTACAAAGCGCGAATGGACCATGTTAGCGAGGTCCTCCCAACTGGTAAGTGCCACAATCCGGGGGCGACCAGTCCCACCTCCTCTGGCTGGCGCAGGACGTGGAACTGTCCCTACATGCAGTTGCTCAAGCAAATCTACGATTTCCGCTGTATTGCGGTGATTGATTTTAAGCGGCAGAGCTTCAGTGAAGCCCAATGCCCCAAAGTCCCTCATCGTTGAGCCCTCAGCATGCGTCGATTGGGCCTCGTCTGCGAAGATCGAGACGGTTCGGGCACCAAAGCGCATGGCCCACTGAAAGAACCCAGGAGGTAGGTTCTGGCCCTCATCGATGATCATATGGTCAACGAGCGGCTGCACCCCTGCGGTCTCGTACTGTTGCAGGATGAGATCCCACCTGTACTCATAGGGTCGCCACTGCGGCGCGCTGCGATTAAAGCGCCCCTTATAGTCCCGCCAAACAAGCTGATTCATCGTAGTTGCGTTAATCGCGGAACCGTCCTGCTCCAGGGCCAGCCGCTCGGCCGCTGCCGTTAGAAGCCGATTGCGAGTCACCAGGGTCACGCTACGACCCAGATCCGGACCTGATAACACCCTGGCACGCCAAATGGCCATAGAGGTCTTACCAGACCCAGGCGGCCCGACGACCAAAATCGACGCATCTGGCGGCTGCTGATAGACATGCTGTTGCTCGTCATCGAGTTCGCTAAAACTGGGTAATTTCATACCTCGAACTCCCCAATTGGTACAGAATTCCGCCCGGTCCTGATGAACAAGGCATAATGAATGGAGCGCTTCCGCCCCCGAAAATCTTCAAAATCAGCCACTTCTGCCGGTTGATCAAGTCGGAACCCTGCTGCCTCCATAATCGTTTGGAATTCTGGGAAGTGCCTGCGGTTGTACGACACAGCTGAGTTTGTATAGAGCACATAGGTTGGCCCCCAACCGATTCGTTTCGCAGCGCTATCAATGTCGTTCACCAGCGTGGCAGGATCGATCGAGTCGCTCGCCAGCAGGTAGGAGAGCACGAATAAGGTGCGCTCAGCCGCTCGCGAGGTTCCGAAGTTAACCGCGGTAAGATCATTATGAAAATTTACGCAGGTGCGCTCATGGAACTCGCTCGCTCGGCGGACACCATCGGCAAATTCCTTGCCTAACGACCGCATGGACGATGCGCGATCTATGCCGAAGTACCTAAAGGAGGCAACGGCGCCTACGACATTGGCTAGTGCCAGGCCCGAGGTGAACGGTCCACAGCCTATGTCCACTACCGTAGTCCCTTCTACAAGCTGCAAGCTAGGGAGAAATAACTCGAAAGCGTGAATTAGCTCGTCAATATGCGACTTCTGATTGAAGAGCGCGTAGAGCATCGCCCGGTCACGCGGGGAGAGATTATCGATGGGTTGATCGAAGTCTGCCTGCCCCCCTCCGATCCCATGCTGGAAGACCCAGTCAGCCGTCTTGCCCAGGGGAGCTCCTTGCCTGCTACGTCTGTCGCTATTTATCGGCTCAACGATCAGACGCCGCCGCAGGTCCTCAAGCCACTGCTTCCACGCCATAACCCCCTCCTTCTAATGACGTTACTCGGGCAATAGTATGAGTTCTCTTCGAGCTGCGGCAGTGCCGTCCGCTGCTGGCGACCATCTATAGAGGCGTGCAATTGATTGCAAGGGTGTGGGGTAGTGATAATATGAGAAGCAGGACTTCGATGGGCTAACCTTTAGATGCCTTGGCGACGGTTTTATCTAAGAAGGATGGAATTTCCAAGCCTAACTCAGCATATATCAATGCAGCTTCTTCCTCTGAGGCGATGTCGGGGGATTTGGCTCTAACTCAGATTTCAATTTCTTAGACATGTTATCCATCTTCCCTGTGGTCTTTAGCTCTTCGTAGTCCGGATGCATAAAGGAGTTAATCTCCTTGGAGATCTGAGGCGAAATCTTAGAAGTTAAATGATCGCTGCTTTTCAGCAAAGCTTGCTGCTGCTTATAAACGCTAAGCTTCTGCCCTTCTGCGAAGTGCGGATGACTGAAAATAAGCAACTGCACGACCTTTGACCAAGCGGCATATAGGTTCGGTAGTAGGACTGGATAGTGGCTGCGTCCGGGTAGCCCTCGAACATTATGTTGGATGAGCGCTTGTTCTAGGAGACGTCCTCGCGCACGGTCCAACTCGTTTCGCGTCAAGCCGATTTCCAACGTCAATTCGCTGTGCGTTTTCCAGAACTTGTCGTCCTTCCTGTACTGCCAATATTCGAGCTGACACAGCAATAACGTGGTTTTAACGCATTTGACAAAAGTGAAGTAGGCGGGGGCGGTACGCTATGACGTCACCTTCTTTAGCTTGCTTTCTCGCCATGATATTTTCCTCCAGACCAAGTTGGTTCACGCCCCGATTTGCAATTGATTGCACGGAGCTAAGTCTTGGACTGCTGTAGCCTGTGAGGCGAATGCGAGCACGTCGGACAAGCGATAGCGGATCATCCGGCCAGCGAGACGGACGAGGGGTAGGTCGTAACGCTTGCCAAACGGCGAGCGTTTGAGGCTTCACGCCCAAGATGCTGACTGCATCTATTGGCGAGAGGAGGGTGTGTTCGGGAGGCAGTGTGTTCTGCGGATTCATGTTCATTCCTAGCGGTTGTTGGCTTGGAGCGAACTTTGCGGTCAAAGTTTGTGGCGGGATACATACTCTGCGCGCAGGGCGTATATGGTCTGCATGAAGAGCACAAAATAACTGGTGTGCGCCAAGATGGCATGCCTTCACTCGAAGGGAAGGGGCGCTCACTGAGCCTTACATGCATAAACGTAGGGCGCGGATGGCAAGGGGTTTCTATTCGCCGCTTGGGTCTAGTGGATCACTAGAAGGGGGGCTCCCGGATCGAATTCAGTCAGCTTGATGCTATTGAGTTTATCGACTCGGTTGCGCCACAACTTCCTGCAAAGAGTCTTATCTACTTCGATCCACCTTATTACGTAAAGGGAAGCGACTTATATCTGCATCATTATGAGCATGATGACCATGTCGCCATTGCGAAGCGGGTAGCACGCCTGAAAACCAAAAATTGGATTGTGTCTTACGACAATGCAGAACCCATTGAGGTCATGTATTCGAAATTCAGAAAAATCATCTATGGACTCAGTTACAGCGCGCAGGACCGTTACAAAGGCTCCGAGGTAATGTTTTTTTCGGATCGACTCAACATTCCTGATGCCGTGAGACCGATGCATTTGGTTGTTTAAAGACCTGCTGTCAGGGCCGGCAGACGGAAGTGGTGCGCGCTCTACAGGAGGAACAATGGCAAGCAGGAAGAATGCAGACGCACAGCCCGAAAAGAACGTCGAAGCTCCCCTCGAAAAGGTGACCCTCGACAAGCTTCTGGTAAAAATCGAGGCTGCGAAAGCAAGGGGGATTTACGGGAACTCGGGAACAGGTGCCGCTGGGGAGGAGTTTGCGACTCTTAAACAGGGATGGCTGAGGCGACCCACAGGGGTGGCGATGAAGCAGCTGATGGCTGCATTAAAGGCCAGCAATATTCATATCCAGCCGACTAGCTTTGATGCCATTGCTGTTCCGCCAGGGGTCGAACTTGCTTTCAATGACCTAAAGGTCTTGGCCGAGCAAGTCAAGGATTTAACCTTTGTCGAAATCAAATCCGGGCGCCGAGACGAGCTTCCTGAAGACTTCTCAGGATTTTTTTTTGCGTTGACTTATAGGGAAATTCAGGCCGCCATCGCCTTGGGAGATAAGCACGTCGTGGCATTGGTAAACGTCGAGAAGCCACAGCAAGGAGTCTTCATTACCGATGTCTGGTCGCTTCTTGACAGGTCAACGTCCACCAATTGGCAGCTGTCCATTCAGCTGGGAAAAGAGAGACAGAAACCTGCTCCTTCCGACCTGCCTGCAATTTCCTCCCAGCCAGACGTCGAGCGAAAGGTAATGGACGAGGTCTTTTTGAAGGTTGCACACCGGCTCGCTTCTCGATGAGAAGAAGTCAAAGTGTGTCTGATTGGGTTTGGCGTGAGTGGCTCGGAGTGAGCCAGAGCGCGTCTATGTGTTGTTCCAACACGGCGCTCAAAGCCAACCCCCAAGCCCAGCCAACGCATATGCATTCCAGGCCAACCTTTCCCAAGTTTGGCCTTGTTTTTCTTAGCTCCGCGCCCTTGACAGTTACCTATTTTCTGCTTGGATGAGATGGAGGTCATGGATGCCTCCTGTCTAAGACGTCATGGAGGACGCATATGACTTTCCAACCGCACGCAAGACCTCATCTGGAAATCCATTCCCGTTCGAAAAACCATAGCGCAGTGACCGGTGCGGCCTATCGCCTTGGCGTGCGCCTCTACGACGAACGGGCCGAGGTTTGGCACGACTTCGAAAGCGTGCCGAGGGCGAAGAGGTGGAGTTCACCACCTTGGCCCCACCTAGCGCGCCTGCTTGGGCATCCGACCCGGTCCAGCTTTGGAACCGGGTGGACGTCGCGGCCGAAAAGCGGGGGCGTCGCTTGTTTCCCAAATCCTTGGGAGATGCGGAGCTGGCTGGTTTGCTCGATACACTCAAGTCGAGTGGGTACATCAAGGTCAACGGAACGAAGGTGGATTACAACGTGTGAGGTGTAGTGTGTCCTCTGGACAAGCGTGCCACGTTGCCTTGGCTGAGTTGAAATCATTCGCTTGGTCGAATCTAGGAGCATCCGGTAATAGGCGCTCTGACTCCGTGCGCTCAAAATCCACGGGTACGCTACCAAGTGGTATCTATCTTGACATCGACTCTGCCAGTGCAACGATTGACCTGAAACGACCATCGAGGCAGACCCGTGGACATCAGAACATACTTTCACGACCTCACCCGCGAATCCCAGGCGCTTAAGAACCGCGTCCGCAACCTGATGGACAACCCTCACTGGTTGTCGGACGGAGAGTGGAAGGAATCAGTCGTGCGCTCAATGATTCGTCGCATCATTGGCCATAACATTGCGGTGGGTCGGGGCTTTGTCGTCTCCGACAACATGGAAACTTCGCAAATCGACGTACTTTTGTACGACGCCTCTCACCCGGTGTTGCACCGGGATGGTGATTTCGTGTTCATCACGCCCGCTGCCTGCCGAGGCATCATCGAAGTAAAGACACAGCTTGAGCATGCAAAGTTTGCAAAAGCGGTCAAAAAGCTCGCCGAAGATGCCGAGCTTATACGCAATGCGGGTGGGCGCGACCTCAATTTCGTCGGACTTTTCGCGTTCGATTCGAACAATCAGAACGATGATGGCAGGCGAGCATTGTCAACCCTTGCGACGGTAGCCGATGGTGAGCGCGCCCGGGTCATTGACCATGTTGTCCTCGGTCCATCGACTTTCCTGCGTTTCTGGGATGAAGACGAAGACCAGGAGCCTGGGCAGCACTGGTCGCTGTATAGGCTCGAAGGCATGAGTCCGGGCTACTTCCTCCACAACCTCGTCCTTAGGTTGTCCGTGCCCTACGCTGATGGGCACGAGTTATGGTTCCCCCGTGACAGCAAGCGCCCCCATCGGCTCGATGTACGGCACTTGCGTCCGATGCGGAACAGGCGGCACGTGCGGCAATAGCGCTGGATTCCGGGTTCTGTACCTGGAAGGCAGGCACAGACCGGGAACTACTTCCGGTCTTATGCCGGATGGTTGACACAGGCCCTCGTGCCTTGCGAAGGGAAGAGTCACGAGGCGAACGCATTTGAGTGCGCGCGGCCGCTGCCAAGTATCCCTGGGAAATAGAAATTTTCACTGCAAATGTCAATGCATCCGACAAGCCACGCGCAAAATTAAATGGCTATTGGTTGGAGGCCGGCGCTGCTACGCGGCTTCGTACATGAGGCGTATTGTGTTTGATGCACACTTTCGCGCGTTCCATAAGCATATAGTCAAAATGGGTTGATCTGCCCTTGCCAATTTTTAGCAGCGTTACAAGCTCGCGAAGGTCCAGCACATGAAAGAAACACTCACGCTCTGTCCAGGCATCGCACAACTCATTAAATACCTGTTCCCAATCATCGTCTTCAATAAACTCAGTAACCAAGACGATGCAGTGAAGCGGATGCTCTCGATTAAGCGGTATAACATTGCCATCTTGTGTGCGAACCTCAACACCTTCTTGAACCGACTTTGCTGCCGCTTTTAATTGACCTATGGCCTTACTGATGTGTGACCTAAGTGTGGCTAGTCGTCGGGAATGAGTTCGTTGGGGTTTCGCTCTGAGAACTGAAAGATCCTTGGCCTCAATAAGAAACGCACCGAACTGATAGCTTGCGACTATGTCAATCAGTTCTCGCTCTTTGCTGCCTTCTGTGACCTTTGGGCTATGGTGCAAGGAGAGCGGAAAAACGGACTCAAGAGCTGACCATGTGATCGCCTCCAATGCATAGCCTTCGTCCTCACTGCTAACATCGATGCGCTTCAAATCATTCACGCCAGCTACGGCAATTTTTGCCGAAGTCCAAGGCCCGACTGTCGCTAGCATCGAGATAATCTGTGCGTTCTCAGAATGGCCTTGTTCAAGTTGCGAGTCAAAAAAATCGAGAGCGCTTGATGTCTTGGCGTCAAATGGTACGGCGCTTATCAAAGGTGCCTCGTTAAGAAAGACTGATGCCTTTCGTGTGGCTGTGTGATCAAAAATAACATCGGACCAAGCGACACAGAAATCCATTTCGTTATACAAGAACAATGGTGCGCTACACTCGGACAAAATACGAAGCAATGCGTCGAACTCTTCAGGGTGGCGGATTACGCCGGTAACAGCCACAGGGTGCTCTGGAGCGTCATATATTCGAACGCACCAACAAATGTAACCGGCTATCCGGTCAAATAGAATTTCGAGTCGACATCCCTGCATGAGCGACTTCAATGACGTTGTAGGCAGCTTGAGCAAAATGGCCGTCTCGGAGCCGCCATTGGCAAGAGTGAACCACAGTGACGCATTCTCTGAATACATTTCTTTGTGAATTCTTTGGCTCGGCATGTGCATCATTCTATCCTCATGGAGAAACTATTCAGGCGTAGAGATAGTTGACCTTAATTTGTATCAATCATCGACTATGGATGCTATGTTTTTTAAAAATTCGTGTCTTGGATGATTCTTATAGGAGTCATTGTCTGCCACCAATTAAGCAGAGTATATCTTGTGATGTAGTTGAAGGTATTTAGAGTCATGATTGCGTCGTCATTAGTCCAAATCTTCCCGTCAATCGGGTCCCTTAAATTAAACGTGGCTGTCTCGGCAAGGCTGCCTTTTAAGTCAGTTTTATAAGGCGGAGAGCACATGGGGGACGGAAATGGTATCCCGCTATGAAGTGCGCTCGACCTATAGCCATATATCTTACTTAAGGTTTTCTTCATGGACTTCGTTTCCCAGTTAAGCTGGTGAGGAGCAGGCGGTCGCTCATCTGGCGGTTTTGGAAGATGAGTAATGACGAAGTCGATGAATTTTTTCGTTGCGCCTAACGTGTGCTCGATTTGATTGGCAACCTCACGAAGGTGCTGCTCTCCTCCTGCCTTCCGAAGCATCTCGGCTAGTTCTGGTTTTGATTGCGTCAATCTTTGATCTGAAGTGCCTTCCGAAGAGCGCCAATGGTTAGCGGCTGTCTCCAATGCCGAAACCATCATGAGCCAAGAGAGGGATGGTTCGGATTCGGCGAGCCAAAGAGCATCCTGGTACAAGCGAGCAGATTTCACTAGCGCGGTGCACTGGTCTTTCGATAGGCAGTCGATAAAAGTTGCGTGACCATGCCAATTTAAATGCAGCCGATTAGGCATGTTTGGGAGAATCATGTCCTGATGTCTTCTAACTATCAGTCCCGGAAGCGGCCTGTAGTCCCAGTGCATGATTTTCCCGTAGCGCTCATTGTCATCAAAGCGCCGAGTCGCACCACCCGCCTTAACTCTCACACCACCGCTTAAGGAAAGAAGTGCTGCAACTTCGTCAGCGAGAGTGCCACCATGATGTAATTTTGGGTCGGCCTCTGCTGACCTTGGCCCGTGCTCGGTCTTGTAGAGTTTAGCGCGGAGATAGATAGAAGGGAGTGCGACATTTCCCTCGGTGCTGACAGCGTTGGAGTTAAGCAGCTGATAGGGTGAGTCAAGATATTCCATGTCATGAGAAACAGGTGCGTCGGTATAGAGCGGATATTCAAACGTTGCGATGTAAAAGCCGCCGTCTTTCCTGGCGCGCCAGTTCGTGTGTATGTCTGCCATGTTCCAATCTTCCTAGCGTGTGGTGGTTGACCGAATGAAGTTGTAACAGTTGAAACTCCCAAAAGGATAGCGGGGTTTTCAGTGGCACGCATGATTGAAAAAAATCTATATGGATTTTCTAATTCTTTTGTCAAATAGCTGATTTTCGCAAAAAAATCGAGTGGCTGACTAAATGGGTATTGATTTGCCGATCGGTACGTGGCATTCGGCCACGGTAATGCCAGGCTTGACAAAGTGCTCGTCTTGGTTAGGTTATTGCATTTGGAGAACCAGCGAAAAAAATGGCGTTTATGAAAGTAGTGTTCGATTGGCCGTGAAAGCCACACAAGCACTGAATGGAATGCAAAATCGCTTGTATGAAGAAGAGCTGACAGCCTGCTTTTTGGGAGGCATCGTCGCCTCGTTGCCGCTTAGCACTATGGCATTCGGACACTCCGACGAAAGTCGCACCTCGTTCGGTTGAGGGCGGTATTCCAAGTATGGTCGCGGTCGTTTTTCAGAATCCAGCAAAGGTGCTGACCTTGCGCTTCTTGTAACAGTTAGGGGAGGCGCGAACCGCCTCGCCATCTTTCAAGCGAAGAGTAATGTTTCGGTCTCCGCGACAAGCAATTGCGTCAGCCTTCGTCAGGCCAAAGAAGTTAGCGGAAAAAAACAGTACCAAGTTCAGGTTCTCCAGCAATACGCGCAAGACATTGCGAGTCGGGTCGCCCCGAAGCTCGTCGGATCAGAAGCATTAAACTGGGTGCACTATTGGGGGCAATTGGAACAGGGGCTGGTATGTGTACCGATGTCCCAGATATCGGTCGAAATCGGCGATTTTCTCACCAAAGGTGGGCCTTCGATCATTCCAATTGGGGATGAGAACGCCATTGGCTTCGAGGAGATCATCAATGATGTCTTCAACGAAACTCCCAGATATTGGCTTGAGCTTGACTCAGAAATTACTAACTATTTCCTCTCTGATGTTATTGATTTGAACGAACTCGCTGACCTCATGAGCCTTGTTGTGTCAGATGGTGGCGACGGATGGCTTGTGCCGGAGGGCGTGACGCGAGAGGGGTTAGGCAAATTTAATGGCCCTGATGCGCAGTTTTCGACACCCAGTCCGGCTCCTCGCGCAAGACTTCCAGTGCCTAAGTAGGAGAATGCCGTATGATGGGACACACCTTGGGACATCCTCCCAGGCGTTGACCAAGCTGCCGGGCCGCCTGTGGTGCTGTTGGCTGGGAGATTCGGGATAATCCTAGTCTCCCAGCTAAACTAAAAAAGCCCTTGAGAAATCAAGGGCTTTTTTGCCTGCGATTTAGTGCTCGAGCGGCTTGGTTGGTACAAGCATGCGCTTGGCACGTCATCTTTGAAGAGACACGTCGGGCATCTAGTATTGCCGTGCAGTGGTGCCTCGAAGTCTTAGGGAGACCGTGGGACGGAGCCTGATCAAGCAATGCCTGCTACGCGGTGTCCATCCAGGCCCAGGCCTGGTCTTATGCCCTCGGCGTCAGATGCACTCACGTCTTCGCCATGGTCAGGCGGGGAGGGCTGCGTCCACAGCAGTCTCGCCGACGTATGCTCTGGCCTCAAACGCACATCCCATGTGGGTTTGCGCCAAATGACTTATCGTCTGTTTTGCACTCTAGCCTCAATGCTAAGGCTTTGATTATCTAGGACCTTTTGTTTTCCATGCCGCGCAAAATCTTGCGCAAGACTGCTCTGCCGGCGCTATACTCAAACGGCCATGTTCCATGCCTGCCATCGTCCCGAACGATGCGCCGATGATGCATTCATCGGCGGTGGGCAAATCGTTGCTCTCCTGAGCCCCTCACGCCCTTGCCGTAGTGGAGGTGATCCGCCGGCAGGAAGACGTATCCGGTTCCGCGCTGGCGGCCGGCCGGAACCGTTGACGATCCGCCGCACCGATTCCCCTGGTTGCGGAGCGTGTGCTCATGTCCATCAACGAAGAAAAACTCAATGCATTTCTGGGTAAGGCTGTCGGCGACCTTGGCGCCGCATTCAGCGCGGTGCTTGTCCTGCTCGGTGATGAGCTGGGCTTTTACAAGGCATTGGCAAAGGAATCCCTGACGTCGGCCGAGCTTGCTACGCGCGTCGGTACCAACGCGCGCTACACGCACGAATGGCTCGGCAACCAGGCCGCTGGCGGTTACGTCGACTACGACGCGGCGTCGGGCAAATACCGGCTCAATGAGGAGCAGGCGGCATGCCTTGCCGATCCCTCCGGCCCGGTCGACCTATCGGGCGCCTACGAAATTGCCCTCGCACTCTTTCACACCTATCCGCGAGTGCGTGACAACTTTCGCAGCGGCGCCGGCATGGAATGGGGCGAACATCATCCCTGCCTTTTCCATGGTACCGAGCGGTTCTTCCGCGCCGGCTACAACTCCCATTTGCTGGGAGCATGGTTGCCGGCGCTCGACGGCGTCGTCGATAAGCTTGGGCGCGGCGGCAAGGTGGCGGATATCGGTTGCGGGCACGGCGCCAGCACCGTGCTCATGGCCAAAGCGTTTCCCGCATCGCACTTCGTCGGTTACGACTATCACGCGCCGTCGATCGATGTCGCTCGTGAGCGGGCGAAAGCGGCAGGCGTAGTCAATGTGTCGTTCGAGCAGGCGGATGCCTCCGGGTACAAGGGTCGTGATTTCGACCTCATTGCCTTCTTCGATTGCCTGCATGACATGGCCGATCCCGATGGCGCCGCGCGGCACGCGAGGGACGCTATGAAGGACGACGGCACTTGCATGGTCGTCGAGCCGTTTGCCGGCGATAGCATGGCGGACAATATCAATCCGGTAGGCCGCGTGTATTACGCGGCATCGTCGATGATCTGCGTACCGGTGTCGCTCGCCCGCCATGGGCCGGCGCTGGGCGCCCAGGCAGGTGAGGCTCGGCTGCGCCAGGTAATCGTCGATGCCGGTGGTTTTCGGCGCTTCCGCCGTGCCGCGGAAACACCGTTCAATATCGTGCTGGAGGCGCGGCCTTGAGCTTGCCAGGATCGCCGAAGGATCCTGCGCCTTATCCCGAATAGTTTTTCTTTCCTACCTCGGCAGATCTTCTCGTTTGTCGAATCGCCCGCAGCGGACGATAGTTATCTCCAGGACGCAGCGCTGCTCCTAGTTCATGTCAAACCATCTCAACATCGAACCGAGGAGCGTCAAAATGAAACTGGCAAACAAGATCGTCGTGGTCACAGGCGGAACATCGGGTATCGGCTTGGCAGCCGCCACGCTTTTCCGCGATGAAGGCGCGAAAGTCGTTGTCATCGGCTCCAACGAGCAGCGATTGAAGGAGGCGGAGCAGGAGCTCGGCGATACGGCCATGGCACTGCGTGCGGATCTTCGCGATCCGGTTCAGATCGACAAGGCCATGGCGGAGATTGTCGAGACACACGGCCATATCGATATCGTTTTTGCGAACGCCGGTGCCGGCACGGCAGCGCCGCTCGAGGCGGTGACGCGTGAGCAGATCGACGAACAATTCGGGCTCAACGTGACCGGGCTTTTCTTCACGATCCAGAAAGCGGCACCGCACATACGTGATGGCGGCAATGTCGTGGTGACTACGTCGTTCCTGAATACGGTAGGTAAGCCGGGCTTGTCGATCCTGTCCGCGACGAAGGCTGCTGTGCGTTCGCTGGTGCGCTCGCTGGGCGCGGAACTTGCGCCACGCGGCATTCGCGTCAATGCGGTCAGCCCGGGGCCGATCGCTACGCCTTTCGCCGGGAAAATGGGTATCCCCGAGGAAGATCTGAAGAAATCAGGCGAGGCCCTGGTTGCGGCAATACCGCTCAAGCGTATCGGCGATGCGATTGAGGTGGCGAAAGCGGCGCTCTTTCTCGCAAGTGACGACTCGTCGTATGTGACCGGTACGGAGCTGGTCGTTGATGGCGGCCTGTCGCAGATCTAAGGCGCGATGCCGTGAGTTGTCGTGGCCCCGCCATTGACCGCCTGCGGGGCGATTGACAGAATCGATTCACATCCTGGCTTCTTCGTTATCGGCCATGCGAGCACCGAACAACCTCAACGCTCTACGTGCCTTCGAGGCGGTTGCCCGGCACCTTAGCTATGCCACGGCGGCGGTCGAACTCAATGTGACGCCCGCCGCCGTCGGTCAGCTCATTCGTGGCTTGGAGAGTTATCTGGGCATCGAGCTGTTTCATCGTTCGACGTCGGGGCCCTCCCGTCTTACCTTGACCGATGCGGCAAGGTCGGCTCTGCCAGACCTGCAGGGTGGTTTCGATCAGCTATCGACAGCGGTGGAACGGTTGAAAGCAAGCAAGTCGCGCATTGCTTTCACCGTTACCGTGCCGCCCGCATTTGCGGACAAATGGCTGCTCTGGCGTGTTGAATCGTTTCAGAAGCAGCATCCGTATTACGACCTGCGCATAGATACCAGCAGGCACTTGGTGGATTTCACCGCGGAGCGCATCGACGTTGGTATTCGATACGGTGCGGGTGCCTGGCCAGACCTGGTGTCGACTTTCCTGCTACGTGATGAGTTCTTTCCAGTCTGCAGTCCCGCGCTGCTGGAAGGGGAGCATGCACTGAAGACGCCCGAAGCGTTGCAGCACCACCGGCTGATCCACGACGTTTCCATGAGCGATTTCGGGATCTTTCCCACGTGGCGTTCATGGCTACGAAAGGTGGGATGCGACACGGTGGTGGATTGCGACCGCGGGTTACAGCTCAACGATTCCGCGGCGGCCATTCAGACAGCCATTTCAGGAAATGGTGTTGCGCTTGGCAGGACCACACTGGTCGAGCGGGATCTGGCCGAGAAGCGGCTTGTTCGTCCCTTCCGCGAGGTTCAGACCTGCGAGCTTGCCTACTATCTTGTTCATCGCAGGGAGAGCGAGAACGCTGCACCTGTCGTCTCGTTCAGAGAATGGCTCCTGGCCGAGGTGGGGGCAGGGGCGTAGCTGTTCGAAAGACCTTGCGCTGGAGCGCGATCATTGAAGTCTCGCGATTGCTCGCCCTACTATCGGCCCAAGGGGCGCCGCTGAGAAGCGGCGAACGAACTTTGGCCAGGGGATTTCAGCATGCGCGTTCTTCTTGCAACCGTATTTCTAGCGGCGCTGGCAAGCGCTCCCACCTTCGCTGCCGACGCACCGCCTAGCGAGGCATCGATACACGAGCTGCTGGAGGTAACCCACGCTCACGCCATGCTCGACACCGTCATGGCGCAGACGGAAGGCATGATGAAGTCGGCAATGGATTCGAGCACGAAGGGTCAAACCCTGGATGACGGCCAGAGGAAAATCCTCGCCGATGGCCAGCGCAAAATGCAGAACCTGGTATTGAACTCGTTGAGCTGGGACAAAATGCAGGGCATGTATATCGACGTCTACAGCAAGTCCTTCTCCCAGAAGGAGGTCGACGACATGCTGACCTTCTACAAGTCACCCTCTGGAAAAGCGGTGCTGGCCAAGATGCCCATGGTGATGCAGCAGACCATGCAATATATGAAGAGCCAGATGGCTACGTTGATGCCCGAGATACAAAAGATTACCGAGGAGACCTCGGCCCAACTACGGGCATACAACGCCGGGCAGAAAAAAGCTGCGGCAAGCTGAAGTTATCGAGATGCGGTTGATCGCCTTATTGGTACTGATGTTCGTGGTCTCTTCCGCGTATGCATCCCAGTCGCCGTGTGCCGGCGTAGATAGGGCGCTGCCCGAGAGTCGCAAGCTGGCTTGGGCTCCCGACATTGCCAAGCAGCTGGGGGTGCCGAGCGTTGATGTATTGCAGTCATTCCGGTTCGGCTCCTGGCACATCATCTACGTCGACACGCATCAGTCGGATGAAGCATTTTTGTTTTATCCGAAAGACCCGGCGTCAGCTCGCTACGTCACCTTGTGGGGTGGCGCGGCGATGTGGGATGAAGAACAGGACATTCGATCCTGGGTCATCAAGAATGCACCTGGCATTCCCAAAAGGCTTGCTGCGTGTTTCGCGTGGCATGTGACCAAGCATCGGGATAGGTGAGGCATCAAGTGTAAACACGTCAGCGCTTGAATGAGATGGAGGCTGTTAACGGCGCGGCACCAGCATCGGCACGCCGCCGCTCAATGAGCGCCGTTGGTCAATGTCGGTCATCACCAGGATCAACTGAGGATCCCTGAAGCTGATTTTGATATGGTCAATAGTTTTGAAATCGGAGAAAGGCGTAACGGTAGCGTTGCCGCTGCTGTCGATGCGGTACAGCCCATCGGTACCGACTGCCCACAAGCTGTCGTTGCTTGCGGTGATGCCAAAGAAGGCGATGGTATCCGAAGATCGCCTGCGCCTATTCAGTAGAATGTCCCAGCCACTGGGTACATAAGTTTTCGCATAGAGTGGCCGAATCTTTTCACCGCAGACTTCGATAACGCTGCCGTGCATCCTCATGTGGACAAGGCCCACAGCGATGGCGAAGCAGCGGGGGTTCCATGGCTCGGCTGCGATCCCATTGACCGGATCGCATTTGCTGTTCAATGGGCCGCCGCAGAGACCACCGCTCTCATTTCGTTCGAGCGGAGCAATCGTTCCGGTTTTTTTATCGATGATATGAAGGCCGCCACCCCATTCCCCGCCATTGATGCCGACGAAGATATCGTTTCCTTTGCGATAGATGGCCGTAACGATACCGGGAGGGAGTTTTCCTTTCAGTTGTACGGCATGAAGATCGTCGTCGTGGCCTATTTCGATCAGTCGCTTTGAGGTCAGTAGCGTTGTGCCATCCGTTGCACAGTCCAAACTGACCAAGTGGTCGCCCTTCGTGGGAACCCGTTTGACCGTAGCCCACGCCTGATTGGCCCAGCGGCGCAATACCCAGGTTTGATCTTTACCTTCGGTAATGATCGTTGGGTGCCCGTTGCTCGCGCATAGATCGAGCACGGGAGCCGAAAGGTCATATGGAACGCGCTTGTCACCGTTCTCCGCAACCGCTGATAGTTGGCCGGCATCTGAAAGAAGCCATAGCTGCCCATCAGCGAAAACAGCGCGCATGAGGAATGATTCCTGCCCCGGGCGAACAGGCTCCATGGCATGCACATCGCATGCGGCGAACAACGTCATGCCTACCATCACTGACATAGAGGCGAGCGCCATCGCAGACCTTGCCCATTCGGAAAATATAGATAGCCCTGGTTTCATCTCACGCCCCGTTGCTGAGGCTCTCAGAGTAAGCGATCTGACGGTGAGGAAGTTAGCAATCAAAGAGGCAGCCTTTTCCCTGAAAAAAGGTATTGCTCTGGCCTTCTGTCACTCGAAGTGGATACTCCTGGTAAAAGGACCCATCAAAAGACGCGAGGCACCGCCGTGTATATAAGAAAGGCGATCATCGACGATGCGCTGATGGTTTTTGCGATTCGTCGCGCGGCGATTCGCGCGCAGTGTCGCGATCATTATTCTTTGCAAGATATCTAGAAATGGACATCAGGGGAGATGTCGGAGGTGTTTGCCAGGCGCGTGGCCGACCAGTTCTATGTTGCTGTCACGTCGGAACAGATCGTGGGCACGGGCATGATTGATCTGGTGACGGGAAAGATCGATGCTGTTTTCGTCGAGCCCGAATCCATGGGGCGTGGAATTGGGCGTGCCGTCATGGCGCACCTGGAAGGTCTGGCGATCAATAGGGGGCTCGGGGATATCCACCTGGATGCCACATTGAACGCTGCGCCGTTCTATCGAGCCTTGGGATTCAAGGGGGATGGCAGGGTCATTTATGAGTCATCCCTTGGCGTAAGCCTCGCTTGCGTGCCGATGATCAAGCAATTGCCGGGTGCTTAGTTCGCTCGGAGTTGATTAATTCTGTGTGAGGCACGCACGCGTCGTTTTCTGCACGGCGCACAGGTTAGCTGACCCTGGGCCACCGCCATGCGCACCAGACAATCAGCAGCGACAAGACAATCTCGATCACGCCGAAGAACAGATAGAACCACCACGATCCTGGCATCGAAACGAGCATGACCAGGGCATAGAACACGCCCAGAACGATATTTGCCCAGCGGTTGACCGCTGGCTTCATGGCCAGCGACAGAAAGATCATCAAGGCTGGTACGGCGAGCAGGGCGGAAGTGCCAAGGAGAACGCCTTGGGTTGCAGGGCCCAGCGGGCCCATCTTCCCCTGCAGCATGTCCTGCAGGTTTCCGGCCTGGAACAGGCCGAAATAGTCGCCGTAGATGTAGCAGAACATCAGGCTGGTCCACAGACCTGCAAGCTTGAGCTTGACCGGCACCTGGATGTCTTCAAGGTTTGATGTCCCAGGTTTTGATGTCCGAGGGGGCATGCTCATTATTCACTCCTGTGGCGAACGCGCTGCGCAGATTGTTGATGGCGGCGATGTGCGAGGGCACAAAATCCTGCTGAACATACCGGTGACGATTGTCACGATGTAAAGCAGGTCGGCCAGCCGACGAGTCGGTTCCCGGAAGTCATGATGCATGTCCCTGAGCGCCACTGTGTGGGGGCGAGATCCGGCTTGCCCCGTGCCCCATTGCATGGCCCTGCCCGCACATTGAACATATCGAGGCGCAATAGGTGGTTGCGTGTGCCATTCGGCATGGCGTTGGTGTGAGATAGGTGAGTTGCGTTCTGATGCGCTGTTCGTCAGCTCCTGGCAAGGCGTAAAGTGCAGCACGGATTCGTGAAAGGTGTATTCATGACGAACGGCAAACATCCTGAGATACGCCGGCTCGAAGGCGGTTGTTATTGCGGTGCGGTTCGCTACGCCGTCGCCGATGAGTTTCTCTATGCGGGCAATTGCCACTGTTCGAACTGTAGGCGTACGACGGGCTCGGCGTTCAAGCCGTTTGCGGGGATTGAACGCTACAAGCTGACCGTGACCAAAGGTGAGCCTGGCTTGCTGATATTCGGCGAAGAGGATGCCAACAACACGCACTGCAAGGCGTGTGGGTCGCTGCTTTATTCCGTGGTTCGCGACGGTGCCTTCGTGCATGTGGCGATGGGGACATTGATCGATGCGCCTTCCATTCGCCCGTCCATGCATATCTTTGTCAGCTCGAAGGCACCGTGGTTCACGATTACCGATGACTTGCCGCAGTACGAAGAGTTTGGTCCCTGACGGTATTCTTCGACGACTAACTGGGCTGGTATGGCCTGGGATATCGTGGTCTAGGCTCGGAGGTCGTTCCCCCAAACGGCCGGCGGCCATTGCTGCAATGCAGCTTGTCCTTGGGCGGGTGCTTACTATTATCTTAAAATAAGACAATATAAGTGAGCCGGCCAGTGAGGATCGCGCGATCCGCGCGGTCATGGACGAGGCGATAGCGGAGTGCGGTGCGTTGTTGCGTTTGATCAATACTCAACTGAGTGTGCAGATTTTGCCGCAGCTAGGCGGCGGCCTCGCCAGCTTTGACTGGCGTGCACGCGGTGAAGCTGTTTCCCTCATGCGCCCAGCGCCCGAGCACCCTAGCGATCCCAACCAGTTGGCTTGCTATCCGCTGCTGCCTTGGAGCAATCGCATCGCGGAGGGCGGTTTTTCTGTCGAAGGGCGGCGTGTCGCATTGTTGCCCAATCGCGACGACGAGCCTTTCCCGATCCACGGCAGCGGTTGGCAGCGGGCCTGGCAGGTGTGCGAGTGCAGCGAGCACGAAGCGCTGCTCGAACTGAATGAGGCGCAGGCAGACGGCTATACGTATCACGCGACCCAGCGCTATACGTTGCACAACGACGCCATGGTTGTCGAGTTGAGCGTGACCAATACGGGCACATCGACGATGCCTTTCGGATTGGGCCTGCACCCTTTCTTTTTGCGGCACGGTGCGGTCGTACTGCACGCACCCGCGTCGCAGGTATGGGTGAACGACGGCCAGACACCGCTACCGGTAGCACGCGTGGATGTGCCTGAAGATTGGGACTTCAACCAGCCGCTCATCTTGCCCCACGAGGGCGTCAATCACGGTTTTCAGCCCTGGATGGGCGACGCGGTCATCTCCTGGCCAACGGTCGGCCTGCAACTGCATGTGGAAACGGACGTCGATACGTTCGTGCTCTATACGCCCGCAGACGACGAGTTCTTCTGTTTCGAGCCGGTCGATCACCCGATCAACGCCGTGCATCTTCCTGGGGGCGCCGCAGCTAACGGCATGACCTGTCTGGTGCCGGGCGCGAGCCTGACACGGCGTTTTGTCTTTCGCGTGGTCGATGACAACGCCTTATAGAATCCACAACCGAAGCGTTTGAGTCGAAGGGGTAAAGGGTGAATCCAGTGACGATGTCCAAGGCGGCTGCGGTACTTGCCCTAGGTGTGTGTGCGGCTTGCTGCGTGCTGCCGACGGAGGCGAAGTCGACCAGGCCGCAGGCACAACAGGCGGCATCGATTCACTACGACCAGGCGCACCATGTCTTCCGTATCGATGCGGGCAAGATAACCTACGCGTTTGGCGTCAACGGCGATGGCGCTCTGCAGACTTTGTATTGGGGTGCGCGCCTTGCGCAAGACGATCCGATAGGGCCGGCGGCACCGCCGAAGTCGCGTTCTTCATTCGACCCGGTGGGAGCCAATACGCCGCAGGAATATGCCGGTTGGGGCGGCCCGATCACCGTGATGCCGGACCTGAAGCTGCACTTCGCCGATGGCAATCGCGATCTGATCCTGCGCTACGACAGCTACAAGATCGATAAGAGCGGCCTGCAGATCAGCCTGCGCGATGCCAAGGCGAACGTCACGGTCGGGTTGCGCTACTCGGTCGATTCGGACACAGGCATCGTTGGCCGATCGGCACGCATCGAGAACCATGCGGCGCAGGCACTCACCATCGATAGCGCCGCCGCGGCCAGCTGGAACCTGCCGCCGGCCACGGATTATTCGCTCCGTTACCTTACCGGCACCTGGGCCAGCGAATGGCACCTGCGCACGCGGCAGGTCACGCCTGGAGCTACGGTGCTGGAAAGTCGCCGTGGTTCGACCGGTGATGAGAACAATCCCTGGTTCGCGATCGAGCGCGGCGGCCAATGGAACGAGTCGCATGGTCGCGTCTGGTTTGGCGCACTTGCCTGGAGCGGTTCATGGAGCATCCGTATCGATCAGGACATCTTGAACCAGGTGCGCGTGACGGGCGGCTATAATCCGTTCGATTTCTCCTACCGCCTGAAGCCGGGCGAGGCGCTGGACACGCCGGTGTTCTATGCCGGCTATACCGACGCCGGTATCGGCGAGGCGTCGCGGCTGATGCATCAGTTCGAGACGACGCGCGTCTTGCCGCGGGCGCCGCATCCGAAATTGCGTCCGGTGCTCTACAACTCCTGGGAAGCCACCGAGTTCAAGGTCAACGAGCCGGACCAGGAACGTTTGGCCGAAAAAGCCGCCAAGCTCGGCGTGGAGCGCTTCGTGATCGACGACGGCTGGTTTGGTGCGCGCAACAGCGACCACGCGGGCCTGGGCGACTGGACGGTCAATCGCGAAAAGTTTCCGAACGGCCTGAAGCCGCTGATCGACAAAGTCCATGGGCTGGGCATGAGTTTCGGCATCTGGGTGGAGCCGGAGATGGTCAACCCCGATAGCGACCTCTATCGCAAGCATCCCGACTGGGTGCTCAACTTCGAAGGGCGCCAGCGCAGCGAAGGGCGTAACCAGCTCGTATTGAACCTGGCGCGCGAAGATGTGCGCGACTATGTGTTCGATACGCTCGATCAGCTGTTGAGCAAGAACGATATCCAGTTCCTGAAATGGGACTACAACCGCAACTGGTCCGAGCCGGGTTGGCCGCAACTGTCGCCGGAAGATCAGCAGAAGGTCTATGTCGTATACGTACAGCACCTGTACGACATTCTGCGTCGCCTGCGCGAGCGTCATCCGGGTGTGGAAATCGAGTCGTGTTCCGGTGGTGGCGCGCGCGTCGATCTGGGCATCATGGGGCTGACCGACGAAGTATGGCCTTCGGACAACACCGATCCGTCCGATCGCCTGTCGATTCAGGACGGTTTCTCATACGCCTATGCACCCGCCGTGATGATGTCGTGGGTGACCGGCTCGCCGAATTGGGTCAACGATCGGCAAAGCTCACTGGACTTCCGCTTCCTGTCGTCGATGCAGGGTGGCCTGGGCATCGGTGCGAAGATACTGGAGTGGACACCGGCCGACGATGCGGCAGCACGGCATTACATCGCCGCATACAAGGGCATTCGCGCCACCGTGCAGCAGGGCCGGCTGTATCGACTGCTGTCGCCGCAAGAGCGGGCGCCGTATTCGGCGACTGAATCAGTGGCAGCCGATGGGTCCCAGGCGGTGCTGTTTGCCTTCCTGCGCCAGGGTGAGGAGGCGCAGGCCTATCCGACGCTTTACCTGCAGGGGCTGGACCCCGATGCGCGTTATCGCTATCGCAGCATCCACGGCGAGGCCATGCCTGGCACGCCGGCTGTGGCCAGTGGCGCGTACTGGATGAGTCACGGTATCGACTTGAAGCTGCGCAGCGATCTGGATGCGGCTGGGTTGGTGTTTGAGCGGGTCGGGTCTTGATGGGTTGCTGTCGCTAGAGCCCCCCTCACCCCAACCCTCTCCCCCGGCGAAGCCAGGGGAGAGGGAGTCTACTGAGGCGGTTTCGACGTTTCATACTTGTGTAGCCTGCTCCCCCCGGCAAAGCCAGGGGAGCAAGCGCAAAGTGCGCAACGCTAGAGTATTGCCTCATTCAGCCCTCTCCCCCGGCGAAGCCAGGGGAGAGGGAGTCTACTGAGGCGGTTTCGACGTTTCATACTTGTGTAGCCTGCTCCCCCGGCAAAGCCAGGGGAGCAAGCGCAAAGTGCGCAACGCTAGAGTATTGCCTCATTCAGCCCTCTCCCCCGGCGAAGCCAGGGGAGAGGGAGTCTACTGAGGCGGTTTCGACGTTTTGTACTTGTGTAGCCTGCTCCCCCGGCAAAGCCAGGGGAGCAAGCGCAAAGTGCGCAACGCTGGAGTATTGCCTCATTCAGCCCTCTCCCCCGGCAAAGCCAGGAGAGGGCGCAAAGTGCGCAGCGTTGGAGTATTACCTCAGTCAGCCCCCTCTCCCCTGGCTTCGCCGGGGGAGAGGGTTGGGGTGAGGGGGAAGCAAGAGGCGATGCGAAGCAAGCCTAACGCGATTGCTGTCGCCGAATATTGTTGCGTGAATCGGCCACCATCTTGATCATCGCCTGGCGCGCGACTTCCGGCTGGCGGCGACGGATGGCTTCGTAGACCTTGAAGTGCTGCGGCAACGCGTTCTTGAAATTGGCCGAATTGCGTGCGGATAAAACGAAGTAGGTACCTAGTGCCGTCTCGATGACCGAGAACAGCGACGTCAGCAGTTCGTTGTTGGTGGCCCTGAGCATGCATTCATGAAAGGACAGGTCGGCGACGGTCCATGCGTCCAGGTCCTCGGCGGCCGCCATGGCCTGATAGGCCGCTTCAAGCGCCTCCAATTGCTCCACAGTGCGTCGGCGCGCGGCAGTTGCGGCAGCAGCAGGCTCGATGATCTCGCGCATTTCCACCAGCTTGTCGACAAAGCTGTCGGTCGGCATGGAGGCGCAGCGCCAGGCCAACACATCGGCGTCGAGCTGGTTCCAGTGGATAGGGTCGCGTACTCGCGTGCCGGTCTTTTGACGAGACTCGATCAGGCCCTTGGCAGAAAGCACCTTCATCGCTTCACGCAGGGCGGTGCGGCTGACGCTCATGCGCTCGGCGAGTACTTCTTCGCGAGGCAGGCTTTTGCCGGCTTCAAGTTCGCCGCTCACGATCAGTCGTCCCAATTCCTGGATGACCTGATAGTGCAGATTGCGTACGGTACCGAGTTTCACCATTCGCTTTATTTCCTTGAGGCGAGATTCCCGAGACGACGATGGCCTTATTTGTCATACAAATTAGCCGTAGGCCGGCTTTACAACAGATTGATCGGACAGCGCCATCTGCTCTTTGGCTAGTTTGTCAGACAGAGGCGGCGTGAACCAGTTCGCGCTATGTTCCACAGCTCGCGTCGTTTAATCCTGGAGACGGTAAAGTCCGCTCCCGGTGCGGCTCGTTTGAGGCGTGGCCACAGGGCAAAACCAGTGCCAGAGAAGGAGATCCGCATGCCCGCGCAAGGATATCTAACTGGATACCGCAAAAACCAAGCCTGGATTTTTGCATTATCCCTAGCAGCAATGTGTGTCTGCACATCAGATGCAGTCGCCTCCAGCCATACCCCGAAGTCTGACAAGGAGAAAACGGTGATGACCACACCCGTCAAGAGTGATCCCGCGCAGTCCGCCATTACGGCCAAGGAAGCCCTGCAGCGTTTGCTCGGCTTGCTTCGCGAAAGCAAGAGCATCAAGGATTTCACGCCCGACTTCATCGGCAAGGGCATGGGCGTCGATATTACGGTGGTCGACCAGGACACCTACGGTTATGGTGCGAAGCTTTCCAAGGATTGGGGTTGGGGCATTTCGCGACAGAATTCGCGCGTGACTGGACCGCGAATCGATTTCGGTTTCAGCAGCGATCCGGGCAAGAACCCCGAGGCCACCGAGATTTGCGAAATCGACTATATCAAGTTCACTTCCGAGCTTGAGGCGATCGGCTTTTCCCGCAAGGAAAATCGTGGCGAGCACGGCATGATCGTTTCGGAAGACTTCGATCGCCCTGATCTGCATGTTCAGGTGCTGGCGCAGGCTGAGCATCCGCAGACGCAAGATGGCGTTGCCAATCGATCCTGCGTGAAGACGGTCATCATCCAATAAGCGAAGGAGCGCTTCCATGCCTGGGATTACACCGCAAGCACAAGCCGTTATCGATGCCTTTGGGCATCAACCCGGCGTTACGGCCGATCAGGTACACAACCTGCAGGCCGTCATTACCGCATCACCGGCGCTGACGGATGAAGTGAATCGCTCCGTGGCGGCAGGTCACCTGCAACATATCGTCCCGCTGACCAACCCTCATGCAGGCGGCGAATACAGCGCGGGTGATCATTCCATGCGCCTGCCGTTGAGCATCCTGTCGACACCCGCCGGCGGTGCAAAATTCGACGCCGGCGAGCCGACATTCGTGCTTGGGCACGAGCTGCAGCATAGTTTCAACAATGCAGCTACAGCGCAGGCTTATACCGATTTTGGCAATGCGGCCAAGGCCGTCGCGCAATCGCATCAGCACGATCACGACTACACCGCGGCCATCGGTAATCTGATTGCCGCCAATCGTCGTGATGAAGCCGGCGCGGAGGTCTCCGGTTGGAATGCCGTGGTAAGTGCAGTGCATCAAAAAACCGGCGCCACGCCGACCATGCGGGAGGTCTACGAACAGAATCCCGGTCGCATGGCCGATTTCATCGACGTCAACATGACGCATGTGCCGCCGAGCTATACGCTGAAGCCGAATTTGCAGGTCAAGGCCGATATGACGATGGAAGCGTCGGCACATAATCTTACCGGCATGGGACAGAATTTCTTCGATAAGCCACGACCGGTCGGCGGCCTGGGTTTTCATGGAAATTCGGACTATCCCAACTACTACGGCGCGTATGCGATCGGCTTGGCGGTACAGTACGAACGCGCCAACAACGTGCTGCAGCCCGGTGTTGCGCCGCCAGAAATGAGCGTGAACATGGCCAGCCTGCACCTATCGCGCAGTCAGGTCGAACAGAACGGGATCGACCTCGGTGCCAATCAGCATCAGATGCCGTTCCTGGACAAAAGTACGACGCCGCCAACGCAGCAACATTTCGACCATACGGCAAGTACGCATGCTTTCGTGCCGCTACCGCCGAACGTTGCACCGTCCCAGGTCAATCTGCCCGCGCTTGAAACGCCAGCTGCGCCGCGTCTGGACCACGCCGGCCATCCTGATCATGCATTGTTCGAGCAAACGCGCGACGCGGTATATCGCCTGGACGCGCAACACAACCGCAAACCGGATCAGCATAGCGACAATCTGGCTGCTGCCTTGGTTGTGGCTGCGCGAAGCGAAGGCTTGCGTGAGGTCAACCACGTTATCTTGAATGACGATGCGTCGCGCGCATTCGCTGTGCAAGGCGATTTGAACTCGCCCTTCAAGCAGACGGTCCACGTGCAAACTGCACAAGCGCTCAATGCCTCAGTGGAGCAAAGCAGCCAGGCCTGGCAGCAGACCGCGCAAGGCAAGACGCAGGAACAACCGGCGGCAAAAACTCAGCAGCCGGCGCAGCCTCATATGTAGGGAGCGAAAGCGGCCTGTCGGGCGAGCTCAGGGCTCGTCCGGCATCTCGCTCAGTATCTTGGGCTTGCGACCGCGCCGCGGCTTGTTCTGCGAGGCGGCAATCAGTTGCTCCAGATACGCGATGCCTTCTTCGGGTGGGAAAAAGGCCACGACATCGGCGACGGTGAGCTCATAGCGATCACGAAATGCAAGGAACTCCGCGCGAATCTGCGCCTGCCGTTCGGCAGCGGCAGCTTTCTTGCTCAGACGCTTGACGGGAGGTGCCGGCGGCGTTGGCTCGGGTTCGGGCGCAGCCACAGCCGCGGGCTTCGATACCGCCGCCTCTGGCTTGCGTTGCTCGATTTCGCGTTCCAGCGCGGCGAGTTCCTCCTGGAATTGGCGAAATGGGTCTTTCGGGAATGGCATGCTTTGGGGGAGTTAGGTGTGTCCGGGGCCCCCATTCTTGCATGGCTGTCGCTGGATGGAGCAGGTCGTACGCAAAGTTCGGAAGAGTTTTAAGTGAGGGGCCAGCTGCCGGGCAGCTGGCATGGCCTCAAGTTCGGGGGCTATTTCCGAAATGACGGACAGCTTGGCGGGCCTCATGCAAGCGGCTTGCATGGGCAGCCAACAGGTCCCCACGGGTGACGATGCCGACAACGCGCCGGTCGTCGCTGTCGTCGACCACGATCAGGCGGCCTACGTCAGCTTCGACCATATGGTCAGCAGCATCGCGCAGGGTATGGCCCTGGCGTACCACGATAGGCTCGCGTCGGAGCAAGCCCCGTATGGGTGCCGTGTCGGGTATCTCCGTCACCCATAGATCGCGCCGAGTGAGCACACCGAGCAGGCGCTGCTGCTCGTCCACGACTGGATAGCCCTGGTGCCGGGCGTCGGCTCCTCCGGCTTGCATCCATCGGCGGACGTCGGCCACCGATTGCGATGCGGACAAGGTCACCACTGCGCGGCTGCAGGTATCGCGGACCAGCAATCGATCGAGATGATCGGCGACATAGTCGCTCGGTACGCGTACGCCGCGTCGAGCAATTTTTTCGGTCATGATCGTGTGATGCATCATCAGGCCGGACACCAGGTAGGCCGTGGCGCAGGCGCCGAGCAAGGGCAGCAGGCCGTGCGGTTGCTGGGTGGTTTCGAACGCGAAGACCACAGACGCAAGAAACGCACGCGAGGCCCCTGCAAACATGGCTGCCATGCATACCAGCGCGGCCATGCGCGCATCGACATGCAGCCAGGGTGCCCACGTCACCAATGCGATGCCAAAGACACCGCCCAGGGCGCCGCCAATGGTAAACAGCGGTGCAAGGGTGCCGCCCGACGTGCCACTGCCCAGTGCGATTGACCATGACAGCAATTTGAACAGGCACAGGGAGAGCATCGCGCCAAGTCCGAGCTGGCCAGCCAGTACGCCGGCGATATTGGTGTAGCCCACGCCCAATGTCAGCGGCATGAAGTAGCCGATCACGCCTACGGCTACGCCGCCCAGTGCCGGCCACCACATCCAGTGGATGGGCAGCTTTTCAAAGCCGTCCTCAATGGCATAAGTAAGCTTGGTAACGCCGACGCTGATCGCACCCACCAGCGCACCGAGCAGCGTATAGACGGCCAAAGCCATCGGTGCCGGCGAAGTCAGGCCCGGCATCGGAAACATGGCGTCGCCGCCTTCGATCGAGATGCGCACGCCTGTGGCCACTACCGTGGCGAGAGCGACCGGAATCAACGAACGTGCGCGGCGTTCGAACAACAACAGTTCGATGGCCAGGAGCACTGCCGACACCGGTGCGCAGAATACGGCTGCCATGCCAGCCGCCGCACCGGCTGCAAGCAGCGTCTTGCGTTCGTCGGCGGTGACGTGCAGCCATTGCCCGATCAGCGAGCCAAGTGCGCCACCGGTCGCGATGATCGGACCCTCCGCGCCAAACGGACCGCCGGTGCCGATCGCCACCGCCGAGGACACCGGCTTGAGCCAGGTCATTCGTGGCGGGATGCGACTCTGGTTCAGCAGCACCTGTTCCATCGCTTCGGGAATGCCATGGCCGCGAATCGCACGCGATCCCCAGCGCGCCATGGCGCCGACGATCAGGCCACCGATCACCGGAACGACGATGGCCCAGAGGCCCAGGTGATTCCCGGCCGGGCTGACGAACGCAATGCTCCAGCGGCCGTAAAAGGCAAGGTTGGTGACCAGGCCGATCAGGGCGGTGAGCAATTGCGCCACCAGCGCTACTGCGACGGCGAGCAGCATGCCGATGGCGCTGATCCACAATACCCGCCGGTCCAGCACGCGGAAATGCCGTGGCATCCGTGCTGCGGCTAGCGTCGGGTCCAGCGAAGGCGCAAGCGGAAGCGCCGCACGGCTGTGCGGTTCGAGTTCGGGTTCGGACATGGGGTGGTATCGATGATGAGGCCGCGCAAGGTTACGCGTTTGAGCGCGCAGTAGCTGGCTGGAAAATGAACAGCCGTCACCGATGCGGCTGCGCCCATTAAACTGCGTCCCCGACGATCTTTCGAAACCTCGCCAGTGAGCAAACCCTCTGCTGTCATTCCACGTGTCGTGTTGGACACGAATGTCTGCCTGGACGCCTTTGTCTTTGCCGACACCCATGCCCAGACCTTGCTGCGCACATTGCAGCGTGGTGCCGTGCATGCGGTTATCGATCAGGCATGCCGCGACGAATGGTTGCGCGTGATCACCTACCCGCAGTTCGCGCTCGATGTCGATCGGCAGCAGCGCGCCACCGAGCAGTTGGACCGGTGCCTTCGCTTTTTACCGGACGAGGCACGTGTCGCCCGCGATATCGTGCTGCCGCTTTGCAAAGATACGGACGATCAGAAATTCCTGGAGCTTGCATTGGCAGCCCAGGCACAGTGGCTGATCACCAAGGACAAGGAACTGCTCAAGCTCGGCCGGCGTACGCTGCGCGACGCGGGTTTTGCCGTTCTTACCCTCAAGGAATGGGACGCGCGGTTCACGCTGGTTTGATCGCCCGGCGACGATGCTTGGTGCTTGCCCTGAAGCGGAGCCATCGTATGAAATCGATCCTGTTGGCGGGAACCATGCTTGCGCTGGCTGGCTGCGGTACAGCCACGCAACATGACACAGCTATCAAGGATGCGGTCGCCAACCGCGTTTTCCTGTATCAATCGCCCAACGACGGCGATGCCACGCTGACAGTGACCCGTGAGAACGGCTTATTCGGTGGTGGCTGTTCCAGCAGCCTGAGCATCGATGAGAAGTTTGCCGCGGATATCGAGATCGGCGAGCAGGCGACGTTTCACTTGCCCAACGGGCAGCATACGTTAGGCCTGGAAAGTTCAGGCGCCTGCCAGACCGGCCCGACCAAGGTCGATGCGAATATCGGCGCGGGCGAAACCCGGCAGTTTGCGATCAACGCGCGCGGTACAGCGCTATCGCAGGCGGACAAACGCTGATCAGGGCGCCTTGGCCACCTGTGTCTGAGGCGCGCTGCATTTCAGGTAACGCGAGCCGCCGAGCCATTGGTGATCGGGGTAGTAGGAGAATACGTATTGCCCACCCTTGAGCGTGTCGATCAACCGATGCGCTACGGCGGAGCGCACGGCGGGGCAACCCCAGCTGCGACCAATGCGACCCTTCTGGTTGGCAGTTTTGGCGTCGACATAGTCCGCGCCATGAATCACCAGCGCACGGTCGAGTGCGCGATCGTTGACGCCGGGCTCCAGGCCGTTCATGCGCAGCGAGTAGCCGTTGTGCCCGTCATAAGTGTCGAGCGTGCGGAACAGACCCAGGCTCGATTCGAGGCTGTCCGGTCGATTGGAAAACTTCGTCGCCATGTTGTCGCCCGAATTGCGCCCGTGCGCGACCAGCTCATGGAACAACAATTTTCGCCGGGTCAGGTCGAACACCCACAGGCGCGGCTCGGTCGAGGGGCGCGAGTAGTCGATCACGGCCAGGCGATCCGAAGCGGGCAGGCCGCTGGCGGCTGCACAGTCGGTAGCTTTCAGGGCGAGCCCGATCACCCGTGGGTTAGCTTGCGGCGCCAATCGGGTAAGCGCATCCAGCAGCGTGGCGTCGGCTGCGTGGCTGGGGGCAGTGCAAAAAAAAGCTGGCACAAGCGCCGCAACAAATGCGGCGTAGCGTGGGAGTCGGAACATGGGACATCAGGCTGCGAGACAACCTGATCATCCTATCAAGGAACTGTTAATTCTTCGTTGGATCATGTATTTAGCGGGTTGTGAGGGAAGGTGTCGAAGCGAGACTGTCGAAATAAAGCGGCCTCAACCATGGAGCAGGGGGTTCGGATGTCCTCGCGTATGGCGTTCAAGAAATGGGCCAGCTGGCAGTGGACCCGCTGGGTGCTGGTAGCGGGCGCCTTGGTGGCTGGCATGCCCGCGGCGCGTGCGCAGGCGCTCGACCCGGTAGCCGATGCCGTCCATCGACGCATCACCGAAATAAGCACCGCCAATGTCGGTACGCCAGGTTTGGGCCGCGGGCTGATCGTGCTGTACGAACAGCGCATGGATCGCCCCTTGTGGACGCAGCCCGCAACACTCGATCAGTTGTTTGCCGCACTCGAAGGCCTGCGCGACGATGGACTCGACCCCAATGACTATGGCCTGAGCCAGCTGCAGTGGCAGCGCGCATCGATCGACAGTGGCGACGTATCGCCCGACCAGCTCGCGGTGTTCGACCTGCGCGCGACCGACGCTTACCTCACCGCGCTGACTCATCTGTATCTGGGCAAGGTCGATCCGGCCACACTCGACCTGCATTGGAATTACGATGCGCGACCGTTGAACATCGTCGACGGCTTGAACGCGGCGAGCGACGCGATCGCGAGAAACGACATTGTCGGCCTGTTCGATCGGGCACGGCCGCAGCATCCGCTGTACAACCAGTTGCGGCATGCCTTGGCATCGATGCGGGACGTTGCAGAGCGCGGCGGTTGGCCGGAGATTCCGGACGGGCCAACGATCAAGCTCGGCATGAAAGACGCACGCCTCCCGGTGTTGCGTGAGCGCTTGATCGCCGGAGGGTACCTGGCCGACAGCGATGCGCAGGGCGATCGTTACGACAGCACGCTGCATGATGCCGTCAAGCAGTTCCAGCAGGAGCAGTACCTCGAGGACGACGGCAACCTTGGCCCGGTCACGCGTATTGCGCTGAATGTATCGGCAGAAGCGCGCGTGGACCAGTTGCGTATCAACCTGGAGCGTGCGCGCTGGTTGTTGCATGAAGTGCAAGGCGACTTTGTGCTGGTCGATATCGCCGGCTACAAGATCGCCTATTACAAGGACGGCAAGCCGATCTGGGATGCTCGCGTACAAGTGGGCAAGCCATACCGCAGCACACCGGTCTTCAAGTCCAGGATTACCTACATCACGCTCAATCCCACCTGGACGGTCCCGCCGACGATTCTCAAAGAGGACATGCTGCCCAAAGTGCGGCGCAACCGCGGGTACCTGGCCGCCAACCGCATTCGCGTGCTCAACAGCGAAGGCAAGCCGATCGATGCATCGGGCGTGGATTGGAACAGCCCTCGCGGCATCGTGCTACGACAGGACCCGGGGCCGGGCAATTCGCTGGGACGATTAGTCATTCGTTTTCCCAACCCCTATGCGATCTATCTGCACGATACCCCGCACCAGAATCTGTTCGCGCGCGGGCAACGTGCCAACAGTTCCGGCTGCATCCGCGTGGAGCGCCCGCGAGAACTGGCGGCGTTGCTGCTGGACGATCCGGAGAAGTGGAACGCACAGGCCATCGACAAGGCCATCGACACGGTGAAAACGCAGTCGGTGATCCTCAAGCGCCCCGTGCCGGTGTTGCTCGCGTATTGGACGGTAGAACTGCACGACAATGACCGTCCGAGCTTTCGCCAGGACATCTACGACCGCGATGACGTGACCCAGATGGCGCTCGATCAGCGTCGGGTGTCGGTGTTGTCGCCCTTGATATTGGGAGAAGCGCCATGAGCGGCGGTGCGTTGGAATTTATTTCGGTCAACTGCCCCTATTGCGGGGAGCCGATCGATCTGGCGGTCGATACGTCCGTCGAGGATCAGCAATACACCGAGGATTGCCAGGTGTGCTGTCGGCCGATGATGGTGGGAGTGACGGTGGATGACGAGGGCGAAGCTGAAGTTCGCGTTTGGCGCGAAGGCGGCGAGTGAGCAAGCGGAACGCAAAGGCGCCTGCTTACCTCTCACTGCTCACTCCGCTCCGCTCGCTTGAGCTCTTAACCCACCGCACTCATCGGCATCAGGTCAAAGAGTGAGCGCGAATCCATCACATCGACCTCCAGCCGATCCAGCCGGGCACGCGTAGCGATATCGGTTTCCGTGGTCACCGGGCGGGTCAGGTCCCACAGCAGGTGGGTCTTGAAGCCCATGTCGACAGCATCCTGTGCCGTCCACAGCACGCAGACATCACGCGCCAAGCCACAGATATAGAGTTCGAAGACGTTACGGTCGCGCAGCCAGCCGGCCAGGCCGGTACTGGGACGGGATCCGCTCGGGCCGTGGTTTTCGCGAAACGCGCTATAGGAATCCACCCGCGGATCGTTGCCCTTGCGCAGCACCAGGTCAGCCGCCGACCAGTCGATCGCTGGATGCAGTTCGGCGCCTGGGGTGCCTTGTACGCAGTGCGACGGCCATAACGTCTGCGCATGGCCGTAAAGCGGGATGCGCTCGAAGGGTTGGCGGTTGGCATGCGAGGCGGCGAAGGATACGTGGCCACGTGGGTGCCAGTCCTGGGTCGCTACGATGTGGCGGAACAGGCCGATGTCGAGCAGGCTGGCGATGCCTGGCACGATCGCGTCGCCGTCGTGGCAGGCCAGCGGGCCTCCGGGCATGAAGTCCGGTTGCACGTCGATAACGATCAATGCGGCGTGTTCGCTGATGAACTGGCTCATGGTCGCAGCTGGCCCAGTTGTGAGTCTTGTGGTTTGGTGGTGCCCGTCGGCATGTCGAGTCTAGCGGCTACCGGCCCTGGTGGATTGTGATGGGGTGGACTGGCCGATTGTGCCGGATGCCACGTATTCAGATTTCGTACTCGCGCGTTCTATATCCGCCGGGCTTGTATCGCCCGGGCATAATGGGCAATCGACTTGAAGGTAGCGACCGGTAATGCATTACGACCAATCGTGGATGGGCTATGGCGTGGTGGGTGGCATCGAGGCGGGCATGATCGCCCTGATCGTGGGCATCCTGGTCTTCGGGGTGTTTCATGCCATCGGCAAGCGCAGTGGCTGGCACTATGGGGCTCAGTTTGGCTGGTCCTACCTGGTGACGGTGCTGTTGGCGGCCGGAGGCGACCTGTCGGACCTGGTCTACTTCAGCTATGGCCAGCTGCAGTCGCTGCAATTGCTCAAGGCCAAGCTGGCCGAAGTGCATGATCCGGACAATATCGGCACGCGGGTATTTTTCGAATTCGTCGGCGCTGGCGTAGGTCTTTACGTCGGTTGGCTGCTATTTGGTGTTTTAGGGCGACGTTGGTTCGCCAGTCTGCGAAAATAGCGCCTGTTCGCATCGGCAGGCCAGGTGCGGCGCCCTTTCCCCGGAAGTCCCCGCACCATGTCCAGCCCTGAAACCGAAACGGTCGGCAAGGCGCAGCTGACGCTGCGCATCGTGCAGATTGTTTGCTTCACCTTTTTCGCCTACCTGGTGATCGGCCTCCAGCTCGCCGTACTGCCGCCCTTCGTACACGACGACCTGGGCTACGGCGCCGTGCTCGCCGGCCTGGTGATCAGCACCCAATACGTCGCCACCCTGCTCAGTCGCGGTTTTGCCGGGCGAACCTCGGATGTCGCCGGCCCCAAGCAGTCGGCCCTGATCGGCATGACCGCCTGCGGTGTCAGTGGGCTCCTGCTGATTTTCGCTGCGATGGCCCACACCGTGCCGGCCTTGTCGTTCGGCCTCATGCTGGTCGCCCGCCTGGCCCTGGGGATGGGCGAAAGCTGCGTCGGTACCGGCTGCATCATGTGGGGTATCGGCCGCGTCGGCGCGGCGCACACGGCCAAGGTGATTTCCTGGAACGGCATCGCGACCTACGGCGCGCTCGCCGTCGGCGCACCCCTGGGCGTAGTCCTGACTGACCAGTTTGGTTTCATCGCGATCGGTATCAGTGGCGTATTGCTGATGATCGGCGGCCTGCTCGGTGCCTGGCGCCGCCCCGGCGTGCGCGCTGAAGCGGGCGAACGTTTGCCGATGCGCCACGTCTTTGGTCGTGTCACACCCTATGGCATGGGCCTGGCTTTGGGCTCGGTGGGCTTCGGTGTCATTTCCACCTTTATCACGCTGTACTACGCCAGCGTGCACTGGAGCGGCGCGGCCCTGACGCTGAGCGTGTTCGGTATCTGCTTCGTCGGTGTACGCCTGGTCATGGGTGGTGCGATTTCGCGTTTTGGCGGCTATCGCGTAGCGATGACGTCATTGGTGGTCGAGTGCCTGGGCTTGATCGTGCTGGCGTTGGCCGGTAGCTCGGCCATGGCGATGTTCGGTGCGGCACTGACCGGCATCGGCTTTTCGCTGATCTTCCCCTCACTGGGCGTGGAAGCCGTCAGCCGCGTGAGCATGAACAACCGTGGTGCGGCGCTGGCCGCCTATTCGGTGTTTGTGGACGTGGCGCTTGGGATTATCGGGCCGCTTGGCGGCTGGGTCGTTTCCGGTGGCAGCTACAGCCCGATGTTCGGGATCGCTGCAGGCATGTCGCTGGCGGCGATGGTGCTGACGGGAGTGTTGTACATGCGTTACGGCAAACCGGTACGCGCCTGAGACGTCCACACACTGTGGGTATCGCCTTCGCGTGCGCGCCGCGACGAGGCCCGTGCGAAGGCAAAGAACGCGATGGCCAGCGCCATGCCAACCAGATCGACACCGAACACGGCTACTGTCTGCGGTGTCCATGGCTGCATCCATGCGCCGGCGTTTCGCAGTAGATCGGCAAGCGCCACGCCTAGCGTCAGAACACCGGTAGCTATCAGTAATTCAACAGTCGCCCTCGCTACCGGGCGCGCGCAGGCATACGCGCAGGCGACGAGGAACAGGCCATAGCAGGCCGCGCGTTGCGGCCATTGCGCTTCGATATCCAGGTGTGAGGCGAACATCGTTGCCGCGAAGGTGCCGGAGATCGCCAGGCACGAACCGATGCAGATACCGACCGTGGCACGCGCCATGATCCGGGTTTTCAATGGCTGATCCTGATGGCGCCGCTTGCGTCGCGACTCGATCCACAACAGGTTGCCCGAGTAGAACAGGAAGGCACCTGCCAGGCCCAGCAGGAAGTACAACCACTGCACCGGCCGGCCACCGAAGTTGCCGAAGTGCAGGGTGTACATGGCCGCATAGACGATGCTGTTGCCGTCGCGACCGCCGCCGACGCTGGCCATCAGCGGCTCGCCGGTGCCGGCGTTGAGCGCGACATAGCCATAGGTGTCCAGGGCACGTTCGGAAAGGCCGCGTACCATGGCGACTGCATTGCGATCGCCGTAGTGCGTGAAGTGCACGTAGTCCGGCTCGAAGTTCGCTGCACCATGTGCCTTGGCGACGGTCTGCGCATGCGCGACAAGTTCGTCGTACGAAAGCATCTTCGCCGCAACGCCAGCCGCCTGCACGGTCGGCTCCGTACGCGTCGCTTCGGCAAAGGCATCGAACAGCTTGCCGTTGAACGCGGTGACATTGAGCGCAAGCATGGTCACGGTGAACAGGCAGAACACCGCACCGGTGACGGCAAAAATAATATGAAAGGGCAGGCTGATGACGCCGATCGCATTGTGTGCGTCCTGCCAGAGCCGCTTGAGGTTCTTGCCGATGCGCAGCGCAAACAGGTCCTTGACCAGTTGCGGCAGGTGCAGGATGACTCCGGAGACGAGTGCCAGCCCGTAAAGCACGCTGACGATGCCCATGAAGTACAAGCCGACGACCGGAAAGCCCAGGGAGTCGTGCAGTGCGTAGACGAAATCGGCCAGGTCGTTGGGGTTGCCTTCCAGGCGTGGATGCGCCAGCTCGCCGGCCGTGGCGAAACGCGATTGACCGTCGCTGACCCAGAATGCGTAAGGTGCCTGTCCCTGTGCATGCGGTAGCACGATGCCGAAATCGGCGCGCGCATCCGGATGCTGCGCTACCAGCTTGTCGATCAGGCCGCCTACGGGTACGGCAGCATCGGGCGCGCTGCGCCACGGTGGCGTTTGCCAGGCGGCGATGTCGTCATGGAAAACAGTGAGTGCACCGGCGTAGAACGCAATGAATAAAGCGAACCCGGCCATCAGGCCAGTCCATGTATGAACGACCTGGAAGGTTCTCAGGGTGGATGCTTTCATCGCCTTATGCTCCACCGAAATGATGCGTCAGCCACAGCGCGGCGAAGGCAGCAAGATTGGCCGAGCCCAGGCCCAACCAGGCACGCGTGCCGCTACGAAAGAAATACGCGACGGTCATGCATGCGATCCACAACGGAAAGAACAACAGCAGCAGTGCGATTAGCGCGTCCTGGCCGCCGGGGAGTGCGTACAGCAATGCAATCAGCGCGGCCGACAACGGAAAGCCGAGCAGCACGCCGGCGAGGCAACGCGCGATCATGCTGATGCCTTGCGGGCTGTGCGCCGCCACCACGAAAGATAGGGCAGCACCACCCAGGCCAGCATCAGCGTGCTCAGGGCGGCGGTGATGCCCACGCCCACGCCGTCGGCGGCGATCCACGCGGCCATGCCCAGGGCGACCAGCAGCCAACCGAGCCAGAGTGCGAGGCGCGGCAAGGGCTTGGCCCGCCATTGCTGTTGTTGGCTGGCGAGATAGATGCTGGTGCCGCCGACAAGGCAAAGCAGGATTGCGCAGGCTGTGATCACCTAAGGCCCCATTACAAATGAGAGTTATTATCATTTGTTGTGCTGGTAGGGTCAAACCGGTGGGATAGCCGAGCTGTTGTGGCAGGGCGGTCGCGACCGCCCCCTGCAAGACACCGCACCACTCAGAGCTGCGGATCGGCCAACCGATGGCTGAACATCCATGGCCACAGTTCCGGCAGCGCATATGCGGGTACCCAGGAACCATGGTTCACGCCTGGAAACTCGGTGAAGCGGACGTCCGCATGGCGTTCCTTCAGTGCGGCATACATGCGACGGGACCCTTCTGGCGGCACTACGTTGTCGGCGCTGCCATGGAAGATCCATACCGGCAGACGGCCCACGCGGTCGGCGGCCCAACCATAGGGATCACGCTTCGCCGGCAGGCCTTCGACCAGCACCAAGCTGGCTTCGTCGCTTGGTGGCACGATGCCACCGCAGATGATGGCCGCTGCGGCGAAGATACCCGGATGGTGGATGGCGATCTGCCAGGAGCCGTAGCCGCCCAGGGACAGGCCGGTGAGGTACAGGCGATGGATATCACCGTGGAACTCGCGCACGCTCTCACGCAAGGCCTGCATCGCCATGCGCTCGCTGTCGCCGGTCCAGGAGGTGTCATCCGGTGCCTGCGGAATCACCACGACAGCGGGGAAATCGCTGCCGTGATCGCGCAGCCACGGCGGCAAGCCCTGGCTGAGTTGTTTCTGGTTGTCATTGCCGCGTTCGCCGCTGCCATGCAGGAACAGCACGACCGGCCACGTCTGTTTGGCCGTCCATCCTGATGGCAGGAACACCTGGTAGCGATAGTGATGACCGGCGACGGTAACGTCGCGTTCGACAAAATGCGACGCCTCGGCGTGCGCGGTGATGGAGGTTGTCATCAGTAGCAAGGCCAGCAGAACGGAGCGCAAAGTCATGGGTCGCCTTCTAAAGTACGGGATCGAAGAGTCGTGCCACGTGCATGATCAGGCGCCGCAGATACGGAGCCTTGGTGTAATCGTCGGCGCTTACCTCGCGTGACTGCGCAAAGTCGGCATGGAGCATCGCTTCGACTTCGGCAGCAAAGGGGCGGTCGATGTTCAACGAACTGATTTCGAAGTTCAGGCGGAACGAACGATTATCCAGGTTCATGCTGCCGATCGAGGCGGTGTCGTCATCGATCAGCATCACCTTCTCGTGGATAAAGCCGGGCTGGTACCGGAACACCCGCACGCCGGCCAGCACGGCGTCGTGCGCATATAACCCCGAGGCCTGAAACACGGCGTAGTGATCGGGCCGCGACGGAATCAGCACGCGTACATCGACGCCACGCCCAACCGCCAGACGAAGGGCGGACATCACCGCCTGGTCAGGGACGAAATAGGGCGTAGTCAGCCACACGCGCTGGGTTGCCGCATGAATCGCGCTGACGAAGTACAGCGAGCAACTCTCCTGCGCATCGGCCGGCCCGGTGGCGGCGATCAGCGTGAGCGCGGATCCTTCGATCTGCTGGGAGCGTGCCATCGGGGGCAACTCGCCGGTTACCCAGTACCAATCTTCGGCAAAGCTACGTTGCAGTTCGGCCACCGCCGGGCCTTCGATCTGTATGTGCGTGTCGCGCCAGGGCGCAAGCGGCGGCTTCAGGCCCATGTATTCGTCGCCGACATTGAGCCCGCCGGTAAATCCGATATGACCGTCGACCACGACGACCTTGCGGTGATTGCGGAAATTGAGCTGAAAACGGTTGCTTTTCTTGCGCGTCGTAAACGCGTGGATCATGACGCCGGCGGCACTTAACGTCTGTATATAGTGCTTGGGCAAGGCATGGCTGCCGATACCATCGAACAGTACGCAGACCTTGACGCCTGCCGCGGCACGCTCAAGCAACAATGCCTGCATGCGTCGGCCCAGTTCGTCGTCGTGAAAAATGAAGAACTGCACCAATGCGTAGTGTTGCGCCTTGCCGATCGCCGCAAAAATCGCCTCGAAGGTCGCATCGCCATCGACCAGCAGGCGAAGACGCTGGCCTGCATAGAAACGTGTGTCGAGCAGGTTGGCGATCGCCTGGTAACGCATCGCTTCGGCTGCATCGGAAGCATCGGCACCGTCCAGAACGCCAGCGGCTTCACGCGATTGCAGGCGACTGGCGCGATGTCGGTTGATGTAGCCACGGAAGCGACTGCGGCCGAGATAGAGATAAGGAATCAGGGTGATATAGGGCAGCAGTACCAAGCCCAACGCCCAGGCGAATGCGCCCTGCGCAGTACGCGTATTCATGACTGCATTGAGCGCCGCGACAATACCCGCAAGGTGAAACAGCAGGACGATCAGGCCGATCGCGGTACTAAGCATGGGGGATCTTTCCTTCCATCGTTTCCAGAACAGCGCTTTCGTGGCGCTCCATCTCGGCTTGAAGATAATCGACAAACAGTCGAATCCGGGTGGGCAGGAATCGACGGCTGGGGTAGATCGCATAGATCGGCGCGTCGATCATGGCGATATCGGTCAGCAAAGGCACCAGCCGGCCCGCGCGGATATCCTCGGCAATGTCCCATATCGACTTGATCGTGATGCCATGCCCGGCGATGGCCAGTTCTCGCATCAGGTCACCACTGTCGCAGGTGATGGCCGCCTCCACGCGCAAGGTGCGTGGTCCATCGGCTGTCTGCCATGTCCAGGGCAGAATGCCGCGGCCGGGCCTGTGCAACATCAGGCAGGCGTGGCGTTGCAGGTCGTCGAGCGTGCGCGGATGCCCGCGGCGATCCAGATACCCCGGCGATGCGCACAGCACCCGTATATTGCGCGCTATGCGGCGGGAAATCAGGCGCGAATCGGTCATGTTGCCGCTACGCACGGCCACATCGATGCCGTGTTCAAGCACGTCGAGGGTAGCGTCGGAAATGCTCAGGCGCAGGCGCAAGTCCGACTGTCCGGCGGCGAAGCGGGCTGCGACCGGGCCGATCCATTGCCGCCCAAGGTCCAGCGGGGCGGACACGTGCAGGCTGCCGCGTGCCTCCATGATGCCGGCCCCAACAGCAGCATTGGCCTCGTCGATGTCACCCAGGATGGTGAGGCAGCGCTCGTAATAGAGGCTGCCTTCGGCGGTCAGGACGAGGCGCCGCGAGCTGCGCTGAAGCAGCCGTACGCCGAGCACATTTTCCAGTCGGGTCAAACGCTTGCTGGCAACGGCTGGCGATAGCCCGAGCTCGCGGCCGGCGGCAGAGAGGCTGCCGTCGGTCACCGCGCGAGCGAACAGGCGCATGTCTTCGAGATCGACCATCTTCAACCTGGTGGAAAAGATGCTTGCCTAGTTTGGTCAATTCACAGCCAAGGCGGCAAGCTTCATAGTGTGCCGGTCCGAATCACTCCCCGATTCATTCTTCCTGGAGCCTTCCATGAAAGCCGTCGCCTACCGTACTTCTCTGCCCAGCAGCGATCCCAACTGCCTGATCGACGTGGAGCTGCCCGAGCCCAAACCCGAAGCGCGCGACCTTCTGGTGCAGGTCGAGGCGATCTCGGTCAACCCGGTCGATACCAAGATCCGCCAGCGCGTTGATCCGCAAGGCGCCGACAAGGTATTGGGGTGGGACGTAGCCGGCACCGTGGTCGCGGTAGGCAGCGAAGTCAGCCTGTTCAAACCCGGCGACCAGGTGTTCTATGCCGGCGCCATCGACCGCCCCGGCGGCAACGCGCAATTGCAGGTTGTCGACGAGCGTATCGTTGGCCGCAAGCCCGGCACGCTCGATTTCGCACAGGCTGCGGCCATGCCGTTGACGTCGGTGACCGCGTGGGAGCTGCTGTTCGATCGTCTTGGCGTGCCACGTGACGGCACCCGGCCGGCAGGGACGGTACTGATCATTGGTGCCGCGGGTGGCGTCGGTTCAATCGCCGTGCAGCTGGCGCGCAAACTCACCGCGGCAACCGTGATCGGCACGGCTTCGCGCGCCGAAAGCCGCGATTGGGTGCTGGGCCTGGGTGCGCATCACGTGGTCGATCACCGCGGCGACCTGGCGTCGCAGGTCAAGGCCATCGCGCCGCAGGGCGTGGACTATGTGCTGAGCCTGACCCATACCGAAGAACATTTCGCGGCGATCGTCGAGGTGCTCAAGCCGCAAGGCAAACTCGGCCTGATCGATGATCCGTCGACACCGCTGGACGTCACCAAGCTCAAGCAGAAAAGCATCTCGCTGCATTGGGAGTTCATGTACACCCGTTCCCTGTTTCATACGCCGGACATGCAGGCGCAGCACCAGATATTGAACGAAGTAGCCGACCTGGTGGATGCCGGTGCGCTGCGCAGCACCATCAGCGAAAACCTCGGCACGATCAACGCGGCGAACCTGCGCAAGGCGCATGCACAGCTGGAAAGTCATGCCACCACCGGCAAGCTGGTGTTGAGCGGCTTCTAAGCAGACGAGGTAAGCACCACGGGCCGCAGGGGCCGCGGTGCTTGCGATTACGGCCCGAGAATCCGCTCGGCCAGGCTGCGCGCCTGCTGGCGGATCTCGGGAATCGCAGTGGTTTCCCACAGCGTGCCGCGCAACATGCTGCCGATGGCGAAGAAGTTGGGCCATGCACCGTTGCCGTGACGCAAGCGCCCATCGGGCTCGGCTTCACAACCCAGCCCCAGTCCGTCGGCAATCACATGGCCGTTGGTACTCAGCTGGCGGATCAGCGCGTGCGGTGTGCGGCGCACATCGGTGTTGAGGCCGACGGTCTGGATCACCAGGTCCGCCGACATCGTCGTTGCCGGACCGGGGCCGCGCGGCGTCACGTTCAAACGCAAACGCTCGCCATCGACCTGCACGTCCTGCAAACGGCCCTGCCGACGCTGCAGGAGGCCGTCGCGCTCAAGCGCCTTCAACGATTCGGCGGCCTTAGGCGGCATGCGATGTCGCACCCTTTCCCAGGCCCAGCGCACATGGCGTAGAAACCGCGCGCGCTCGGCGATGGGCAATTCCTGCCACAAGCCCGGCAAGTGCGGCCGCAAGCCATCGACGACAGTACGCCAGTCATGGGTACCTTCGATGGCTTCACGCACCAGGTGCATCCAGGTACGAAGATCCGGTGCGTCGCGCATGGCTTCGAACAGTTCGCCGCCATCATCCAATGGAGCGGACGGGTGGAGTGTGTGCGCCTCGGGCAATTTGCCGTGCCGCGAGATGGCGGTAAAGCGCGCGTTTGGCCATTGCGCACTCAGTTCCAGCAAGACGTCGGCCGCAGTCAGCCCCATGCCGACAATCACGATCTCGCGAGCCTTGGCATCGGGCTTGACATCCGCCATGAACTGCCATGGGTCGACGATATAGTTGCCACTGGCGAGCACGTCGTCGCCAACGCCGATCAGTGGCTGAGGCGGCAACGAGCCGATGGCGAGAATCGCCGCATCCACACGTCGGCTTTCATCGCCTTGAATAACGGTAACGCCATCGTTCTCCGGCACCAGCGCATCGACCTCGAAGGGCATTATCTGCACGTCGTGCCCCGCCTTGGCGGCCTGATCGAGCACGCGCTTGACCTCCGCTTCCAGGTAATCGCCATAGAGGCGTCGCGGCAAGAAGTCGGTGCCAGCGATGCTGCTGTCGCCGCGCTGGGCAAATTCCAGGAAGCCACGTGGCTTGCCGGCGAACATGCTCATCGAGGCCGCGCGGACATTCAACAGATGGCGTTCGGACGTCGTGCTATAAGCCACGCCGCGCGCGGTAGCGCCGGCACCGATGTACCAATCCAGATGCAGAGATTGCGCGGACGGGCGATCCAGCAGTTCGCTGATTACTGTGGCGGCAGCTGCGCCGCCGCCGATAATGGCGACCCGTCGAAACATGCAATTCCTTGTGATTTGCGCTTGATGGAAAGCTCAAGCTCAGGCAAGCAGCGAGCCGGCCACCACCGCGCGTTGCGGGCGTGCCAGCCAACGATCGGCTTGCTCGGCTCGCTCGTAGGTGAAGTACTCTGCCAGATTTCCGCCGTAAACGTGAAGCGTCAGGGCGGTTTCATGACGAGAGAGGTTGCGGCAGCGGTGCACGTGGTGTTCTCCGCGGTCGAACCAAGAGGCGTCGCCGGGGGCTAGCCAGTCGCGGCCGAGCGTGCGCAGGCTCTCGGTGACCGGGTCACGCTCGTAGGACTCGACTTCGAGCGCACCATGCAGTGCCAGCTCCAGCCCCCAGAGGCCACCATGATCGTGCACAGGCGTATGGTGATTCGGCGGCCAGGCCATCACCAGTACGCTGATGCCGGGTTTATTGCGTTCGGCCAGCAGCCAGCGAGCCAATCCCGTCTGCGGCTTGCTCAACCGCGATACGGCGGTCATCGGCAGGGCGCCATTACGGTGAATCACGGCGCCCAGTTCGCGCGCCATGCTGGCCAGGTCCGGCTGTTCGCCGACGCCATGTTCCAAGGCGATTTCACGTAGCGCCTTGAGGGTATGTGAATGCTTGCCCATGCTCTAAAGCTCTGCAGGAATGGGCGGAGTGGAACATGGGACTCGTTAAGGACCTGTAACCGCGGATTCCTGCGAACACGGGTATGACTTTCGCACCATGCGGCCCCGTCCGGACAGTCGTAACCTGACTGCGTGGGTGATTAAACCCTTGAACTCATGACGGCATCCAAGGTTTGCACGGCTACATCTAGCCGCATTCGCAAGGAGAGTAGTGATGATCGCGATTGGTATGGTGGTGATGGCTATAGCGACGTTATGGCTGGTCGTCGCAACCATCGGTTTCGTATTCAAGCTGGCCTTCGCCGTGATCGGTGGGGTGTTCAGCCTGGTCGGTGCGCTCTTGGGCCTGGTGTTCGGCGCCGTGGCATTGGTGTTCGTGGGGCCGCTGATCCTGCTGGCGATGTTGCCGGCCCTGCTGCCTGTGTTGTTGCTGGTAGGTGCAGTGTGGTTGATCGTGCGCGCTACGCGTTCGACACATACGGCGCCGACGCAAAGCACACCGGCGCACTGACACTTCAATTTTGTTTTGCCGTGGAAAGGCCCGGTTCGCCCTCGCGCGGACCGGGCCTTTCTCTATGCACGAATCATCACATCACAGTTGATTGAGGCTGAATGTCACCGGCACGCGTGCCCAGGCTTTGACATGTTGTCCTTGTACGACTGCCGGCTGGAACAACCACTTCGCGAGCACCTGATCGTGTGCGCTGCGATCGAGTATTTTCTGGCCGCTGCTTTTCTCGATAACGACATCGATGGGTTTGCCCGTTTCGTCGACGAGCACGCGCAAGAGCACCGTGCCTTCGAGACGGTGCGTCATGCCATCCTTGGGATAGGCGAGCGGAGCGGTGCGATAGGCGAGCGAAGTTTCCACCGGCGCAGCTACTGCCGGGCCTGTTGGTTCCAGCGTTGGCGTTGTCTGCTCGACGACAGGCACGGGGTTCGTGCTGACCTCGTCAGTCATGTGCTGCGTGGGCGCCGGCGGCGTTTGTTCGACCTGCTTGGGCGGTGTGTGCGTGATGTGGGGTGTAATCACCGGTTTCGGCTTGGGTATCACGATATCCGGCGGCAAGGGCGGCAGCGGTTCGGCTTTGATGATGCGTATCTGGGGTACTTGCGCGGGCGCGTGGAAAACTTCCGCGATTTGCGGAGCCATGGGCCGTAGCACTAAAAGCAAAGCAGCAAGGTTGAGGGCGATAGCTGCGCTGAGCGCGGTGATACGAACGCTATCGGGATGCGGACGATGTGCAACGGCAACACCTGCGGACACCATAAAGCCACCTCCTGATGTAGGTAAGAGGAAAGCACGGCACCGAGCGAGTAACGGCCCTGAAAGTTACATTCGAAACGGGTCGCTGGGGAATTCGCCCGGTCGACGCCAGTCTGTACTTTCCGCGGGATCTAACGCAAGAGGGGAGCGGGTGGGGTTGGCGGGGCGGGAAAAGCCCCAGGAGTGTGGAGAGGAGTGAGGAGTGAGTAAGAGCTGTGGCATCGGCCTGCTTATTGCTCACTCCTTTTTACTGGTTTCTGGTTTTAGTGTGCTACCAGCATTGGCAGGTCGCTATGCATGAAGAGGTGCCGCGTTGTGCCACCGAGCATCATCTCTGCCAGGCGCGACCGACTCCAGGCTCCCATCACGATCAAATCGGCATGCCGCGAGTGCGCAGCCTCCAGCAGCAGCGGTCCCGCGGCGTGCGTCGGACCGGAATCGAACACCTCGATGTGGGCACGGATGCCACGGCGTTGCAGCCAATCGGACAGGCCCGGTGGCGGGAGTACGGGGATCGCGTCTTCGGGCAACATGCTGCTGCCGTCCAGCAGGATGACTTCGGCGGCTTGGCGCAGCAGCGGCGCGGCAGCGGCTAATGCAATGGCCGATTCGCGGCTACCGTTCCAGGCCACCAGCACGCGTGCGCCGACTTCGTCGATGGTGATCGTGTCGGGCACGACCAGCACCGGGCGACCGGTGCCGAACACACTGCGCGAGACCTTGCCGAAACCGACCGGCGCATCGCTGCGCTGCTGGCTGCGTTCCATGACCAGCAGATCGTAGCCAGAGGCAGCCTGGCAAACCGTCTGCACGCTGTCGCCCTGGGCAACGCGCCATACGCCGGACAAACCCTGGGATGAAAGCAGTGCGCGCCAGGCATCACCATGCAGCTCGGCTTCGGCGCAACGACGGCGCGTTTCTTCCAGTTGGACCGGCACGGCTTCCGGGAGACTGAAGGCCGCAGCGGGCAAGTCGGCCACATAGAGTGCGTCCAGCCGGGCCTCAAGTCGCCGTGCCAAGGCGAGGGCTGCACGCGCGCCTGCGCATTGCAGGTCGAGGTGATCCATGAATAACAGCAGATCGGTGCCGGACATAGGAATCTCCATAAGCGACGCTGGAGCCAGCTTAGCGCGTCGCGCGCCGGCTTCGGAGAGTTTCGTGTCAGGTTGAAAGGGCAAAAAAAACCCCGCACAGGGAGCGGGGCAGGAATGGCCGGACATCGGGGGGAAAGGGGACGCCCGGCGGTTGCAGTGTCGGGGGCGGCCAGGTTTGCCGGCGTGCAAATTCCGTAAAAAACACGTTCACCCGATTCTTGCCACAATGAGCGGTCCGGCATGACCGGAAGTCGCAAGGAGTTACAGCAATGAAAATGCGTAAATGGATCATGGCAGCGGCGTTGGTCGCAGTGGCAGCCGTAGCGCTGCCCGCCCAGGCGGCGGACCTGTCCTGCAAGATGTCATTCGAGATGAAGGGTTGGTCGGCGATCTACCAGACGGCGGACGGCTACGGCACGATCCGTTGCAGTGACGGCAAGAGCATGCGCGTGAAGCTGAGCGCGAAGGGTGGCGGCCTGACCGTCGGCAAGAGCTCGATCACCAACGGCCGCGGCGACTTCACCGGCGTGCACAGCATCAGCGACCTGCTCGGTAGCTATGCCAACGCAAATGCGCATGCCGGCGCCGAGCGGTCCGCTGGCGCGCAGGTGCTCACCAAGGGCACCGTCTCGCTGGCGCTCAGTGGCACGGGCCATGGTTGGGATCTAGGTGTCGCGCTCGGCGCGTTCAAGATCGAGCGACGTTAAGATAGTGATGTAATGGCTGCCCAGGGAATGGGCGGCCACTTCAAGAACTCTTATAGGGGAAGTACCCATGTCTGTTGCAACCAGTACCGCCGGTCCGCGCTACGCCTTTGGCGACGAGCTGGCCAGCAGCGTCATTCACGGCATCGGCATTGTGCTGAGTATTGCCGGGCTGGCGACCCTGGTAGCGTTTTCGGCGAAGTATGGCGATGTGCGCGCTGTGGTTGCCAGCGCGGTATTCGGGTCGACGCTGATTTTGCTGTACACCGCATCCACGCTGTATCACTCGATTCCCGGTGAGGGTGCCAAGCGCGTACTGCGCACGCTGGACCATATTGCGATCTTCCTGCTGATTGCCGGTACCTATACCCCATTCACGCTGATGGCGTTGCCGGGTGCATGGGGCTGGAGCCTGTTCGGCACCATCTGGGCGCTGGCATGCATGGGCAGTGCGCTGGAGCTGGGCTTGCTCAAGCGCTATCGCAAATTCGCAGTGCTGCTCTACGTGGCCATGGGCTGGGTTGGCTTGATCGCCTTCAAGCCCTTGATGGCCTCTCTGCAGGTCGGCGGCCTGGCGTTGCTGATCGGCGGCGGCGTGGCTTATACCCTGGGCGTGCCGTTCTATCTGGCGCGCAAGATGCCTTACCACCACACGGTATGGCATGTGTTCGTGCTTGCCGGCAGCGTGCTGCATTACCTCGCAGTGCTGCTTTACGTGCTGCCGGATCACGCTGCAGCCTAGTGTGCGTTTCCCGGCCTATAGCCGGGAAATCGTCACCACATCCGAACCCAGCGCTACCGATTCTTGATCGCCCACGCGCAAGTTGCGCGCGCCTTGTGCCTGGGCGGTACCGGTCAAGCGGTAGTTCACCGTGATCGATCCATCGGTGGAGTGGTGGGTGATCAAGGTAAAGTGCGTTGCTCCAACAGCATCGCTGATCTCGCCGTCGTCGGCAGCCAGCACATCAGCCTGCTCGGTCGATCCGGTGGCGGGGTTTTTCACCACAATGCGGTAGAGCGCCCGTGCAGGCGGCTGCTTGGGGTCGGTGCGTACGACCTCGTCGGCAAGCTGGGCCAGGCAATCGCTGAAGTAGATGCTTTCCACCGAGCAGATCCAGTACTGAGTGGGAGCGTCGACATGAACGCTTGCTTCGGCTGCGCCGCATGGTTCACGGTTGCCGGGATCGCGCACCGACAGGCACGCAGCTGTTTGATGCGCAGTGTCGTCTGCATACGGTTGGCTGTTCGAGGCCGACACCGTCGGCGCAAGCATCGAGGCCAGTAAAGCGAAGGGGATAAGGCCTTTGTACATGGGGAGCTCCTTGCTATCGCGTGTTCGAGACAAACTCACAGCCCACGCGCACTGTCGCGCGTTGAACCAGAACCCGCTGAACCCGTTTTATCGACCGCTCCCTGTGCACTTGATACTTCGCGCCAAACCTAATGCGTTTTGTGCGAAGTGCGTCACGCAAGGCGAGCCCAACCACAAAAAAACGGGGCCGAAGCCCCGTTTTTACGCACCTGCTTCGTTGCTTATTTTTTGCCCTGTATCGACGGGACGAATTGCGTGCGCACTGCCTCAGCCAGTTGCTGTGGCGGCAACAAACCCTGGTTGATGACGAAATCGTTGAACGCCTTGCGGTCGAACTTCGATCCGAGAACCAACTCGGTATCCAGACGCAGCTGCTGCAGGCGCATGTAGCCGTAAAAATACGCGGTGGCCTGGCCTGGGCTGTTGAAGGTGTAGCGATCGAGCTCCTGCCGTGCCATCGCCTCGGACAGGCCGACGTCCTGGGTCAGTACGTCATGGGCACGTTCACGCGTGATCATTCCGAGGTTGAGCATCGGATCGAGATAGGCACGCGCCGCACGCAACAGGCGAGCCTGCAGCGCGGCAAACTGACCGGCTGGCGGCTCGTACTGCAGCATTTCCGACTCCGAGTACAGCGCCCACCCTTCGACGTTGACGCTATTGAACGCGAACAGGCTGCGTGCCAGCGACACACCGCGTTCGACCATGGCCGCAAATTGCAGCTCATGACCTGGGCGGCCTTCGTGCGCGGTCAGGGTCCAGGCGGCGGCCTTGAACGTAAAGTCGTCATAGGCCTGGGTGTTGTCGCCGTTGGCCGCCGGGTTGCCCATGGTCAGCACAAAGGTGCCTTGTTCGCCGTGATTGTTGATGAATGGCGGTGGGTCCATATGCGGCGCGGGTACGGCTGCAGCTTCGGCTTCCGATGCCAGGCGCATCTGCATCTTGCGCTGCGGCAGGGTCACGATGTTTTCGCGACGGATCGTGTCTTCGATCTTGCCGATCACTTCGTGATACCACGGCTCGACATCGTTCTTGCCAAGCTGCTCTTTCTTCAGTGCCTTGAGCACATCGCGATAGTCGGTACTTTGAATGCCTTCGGCCTTGGCCACTTCCGGCGCCAGCGTGCGCATCCAGCTGCGCAGTTCGACAAATTCCAGTTGTGCCTGCTTGATCAGCTCTTCTGGTGCGATGTCGATACCGACCTGTCGCAAGTTGTATGCATACAGCGGCTCCGGCAGGCGAAAGTCGGTACGCGCGCGCGGCAATACCGTAGTGCGTACCCAGGCATCGTAGCTTTTCATCTGTTGATCGAGTGCAGCGAGCGCGGCCTTGGCCTCGGGCGTGCTGTCGAGTTTGTATTTCTGGAACAACTGGCGGATGCCTTGGGTATAACGCTCACTGTTGGCGAGCTTTTGCTCGACATCGCCCTTGTAGGGGCCCAGCAGGTTCTTGTCCTTGACGCTGGCGGCCATCAGCGCCTTGGCCTGGTCCGCCAGTGGCGCGCAACCGGAAGCTTTGCCTACATAGCACTCCAGGCGAGCCACGGCTTTAGCACGGCGTTCGGGCGGCACGTCGTCTTTCAGCAGCGCGAACTCGCCGCCAAAAATCAGGTTGCCGACGTCCTGGTATGGCAACAGGTATTTGTGATTGAGATCGATGCCTTCGATCTGATCGCCTGCCGCCTTGATCATGATCTGCAGATCCTGGCGAACGTTGGTGTCTTTCTCGTCGGCGAGCATGCTTTCGAGTTTCGTCTTCGCCTCGACCAGTGCCTGGCGCGAGCGTGCGTCGATGTCCGGCCCCAGATCTGCTGCCTTGTCGTCGTAGCCGGGCAGGCCCACTTGCGAGGCGAATTCCGGGCTGAAGCGCGAAATCGCCTGGAGCAGCACTTGCGCGTCGGCATTGCTGCGCTCTACCCAGGCTTGCGAAGCGGGCTGCGCATGCGCCGCGCCGGCGCTCAGTAACGTGGCCGCGATGACGGCTGCGAGTCGTTTGGACATGAGGAGCTCCATATAAGGTGCGAGCGAGACTACGGTGGGGGACGCGAATTCGCCTGTGCCGTTCGAGCTAGGCGATCCACCAGGCGAAGGCGAACAGGCCCACCATCATTAGCGAAATCACCAGTTTCACGATGGTTCCGAAAATCAGGCCGAGCCAGGTGGCGATACCCACGTGGGTGGAGCGCAGTACGCTGGTGCCGGAGAGCAATTCGCCCACCACGGCACCGATAAACGGGCCGAGCACCAGGCCCGGGATGCCGAAAAAGACGCCCACCAGCGTACCGATGGCGGCGCCCCAGATGGCCAGTCTGCTTGCTCCTACGCGCCTGGCGCCCAGTGCAGTGGCGACGAAATCCACGATGAATCCAATGGCTCCCAGCACAGCGATGATGCCTAACCACCATGCCCCGACATGCTGGTAATGGTCCACGCCGGCTGCCAGCCATAGGCCGGCGAAGATCACCGGGATACCTGGCAGGGCAGGCAGGATGGTGCCCGCCAGGCCGATCAGGACCAGTACGGCGGACAACAGGTAGAGCGCGATATCCATATAGCTCACGCAGGGAATTCCTTGTGCTTGCTTCGTGGCATGACGCCGTGCGGATCGGCCACAATAGCCACCGGCGACCCGATACCGAGTGTACCCGGGCGTGATGCTACAGAAGTCCCTATCCGCGTGCCCAAATCAACGTTACTCAAGGCCGACGAGCTCGGTCGCATCGAAATCACCGAACGCGACGGCATTCCCATGATCCGTCGCGATGTCGCCGCTGCGCGCTGGTGGGCGCGCTGGTTCGCGCGACGGGCGGCGGCGCGCGAGGCGCGTGCGCTGGACAAGCTGGCAGGTATCGATGGCGTGCCTGCTTTATTGGGCTGGGATGGCAATGAGCTATTGCGCGGGTACATCGCGGGGCTGCCGATGCAACAGGCACAGCCGCGCGACCGCGACTACTATCGCCGCGCGTTGCGCTTGCTTGCGGTGCTGCATCGGCGAGGCATCGTGCATAACGATCTGGCGAAAGAACCTAACTGGCTCGTCCGCGACGATGGCCGGCCGGCATTGGTCGATTTCCAGATTGCCTGGACACGTGGGCGGCGCGGTTCGCTGTTTCGTTTGTTGGCGCGTGAGGACCTGCGTCATCTGCTCAAGCACAAACGCACCTATTGCCCCGAGGCCCTGAGTGCGCGGCAGGTTGCCATGCTCAATACACCTGCACCGCATTCGCGGTTGTGGCGAGCTACCGGGAAGCGAATGTACAAGTTGATTGCGCGACGGGTGTTTGGGTATTGGGACAATGAGGGGAAGGGGCGTGTGCGCGACTAAAGCCCTCTCACCCCTGGCTTTGAAGGTGGAGGGGGTTGGGATGAGGAGCTCCGTGCCCCATACCCCATAGCCAGCAACGTTCCGATGATGGCGCTGTTTATCAGCCGCCGAATTGGCGCGACACTTAAGCCCATTTCAGACACCTCAAGGAATCAATCATGCGCATCCTGATCATTGGCGCCACCGGCACGATTGGCCGTGCTGTCACCGCACTTTTCGCCGACCATCACGAAGTGCTTCGCGCCGGCCGCAACTCTGGCGAGCTGAAGGTGGATGCGAAAGATCCGGCGAGCGTCCATGCCATGTTCGAACAAGCCGGCTCACTGGATGCCGTGGTGATGACCGCTGGCGGCGTACACGTCGGGCCGCTGGGCGAGATGACACCTGAGCAGTTTCAGCTCGGCCTCAACGATAAGCTGATGGGGCAGGTGAATGTGGTGCTGGCCGGTCAGCGTTATCTGCGTGACGGCGGCTCGTTCACGCTGACCAGCGGCATCGTCGCGCAACAACCGATCCGACAGGGCGTGGGGATGATGGCCACCAATCGCGCGATCGAGGGTTTCGTGCAATCGGCCGCATGCGAGTTGCCGCGCGGCCAGCGCATCAATGTGGTCAGCCCCAGCGTGCTGACCGAATCATGGGAAGGCTACGGTCCCTACTTTCCCGGCTTCGAACCCGTGACGGCAGCGCGTACGGCGCTGGGTTACCAGCGCAGTGTCGAGGGTGTGGAGAACGGCCAGATCTATCGGGTCTGGTAATGGGGAGTGAAGTCGGCCACTGTGTGGCCTGTAAAGTCGCGCCTTTGGCGCTGTAAAGAGTAAAGGGGACAAGCAGAGCTCGGGTATCCGGCGTCCAGCTTGTCCCCTTTACTCTTTACTCTTTACAGGCCACGTAGTGGCCGACTTCCCATTCCCAACTCACTTCTCGACGAAAGCGCGCTCGATCACGTAGTCACCCGGCTCGCGCGTGCGTGGCGATGCCTGGAAACCGCGGCCATCGAGCAACGCGCAGATATCGTCCAGCATGGCCGGGCTGCCGCACAGCATGATGCGATCGGTCTCGGGATTGAGCGGAGGCAGGCCGGTCACGGTGCTCATGATGCCATCGGCGATCGCATCGGTGATGCGCCCGCGATTGCGGAACGGTTCGCGCGTGACCGTCGGGTAGTAGATCAGCTTTTCGCGAACCAGTTCGCCGAGGTAATCGTGCTGCGGCAGTTCGCGTTCGAGATAGTCGGCGTAGGCGAGGTCATCGATATGGCGCACGCCGTGCGCCAGCACGATCTTGTCGAAACGCTCGTAGGTTTCCGGGTCCCGGATGATGCTGAGGAACGGCGCCAGCCCGGTACCCGTGCCGAACAGGTACAAATGCTTGCCCGGCTTGAGGTCGTTCAGTACCAGGGTGCCGGTCGGCTTGCGGCTGACGATTACCGGATCGCCGGGCTTCAGGTGCTGCAAACGAGAGGTCAGCGGGCCATTGGGCACCTTGATGCTGAAGAACTCCAGATGTTCCTCGTAGTGCGCGCTAGCGATCGAGTAGGCCCGCATCAGCGGGCGGCCGTCCACTTCCAGGCCGATCATCACGAAATGACCGCTGTCGAAGCGAAAACCAGGGTCACGCGTCGTGCGGAAGCTGAAAAGACTGTCGTTCCAGTGGTGCACGTCGATTACGTGCTCCGTCGCCAATGCCACCATGCCGGTTACCGTTACCAAAGACTGTTAGAGAGTGGTGCTGCACGGCGGCGCTACCGGAAGTCCGGTACCTGAGGCTCGTGTGGGGTTGCAGCAGGGGGCTGCGGCCTGACGAGCGCTGCCGGGAATGCAGCGACAAGCCCACATTATGCCACCAAAGGCCGGGCGGCGACCTTGGCGCAGGTCCTGGTTTGTAACCGTGGTGAAACGACCGGTTGTTTTCTATATTGCACTGCACAAATCGACGCTCGATTGCGTTAAAATTCCTCCGTGCCTGACAGGATGCCGGGCCGCTATCCCCCTTATGGTTTATCCGGCCCGACAACGCCGGCTTCGGCGATCCTGCATGTCCAAGTCAACGATGTACCTACCGCTCCTGGCGCTGGCGATTGCCGCGTTCGGCATTGGCACGACTGAGTTCGTGATCATGGGGCTGCTGCCCGAGGTGGCGAAGGACCTGGGCGTTACCGCGCCTGCCGCCGGCATGCTGGTTTCGGGCTATGCGCTGGGTGTGGCCGGTGGCGCGCCGATTCTGGCAATGCTGACCTCGCGCTGGCCGCGCCGCCGTGCGCTGCTCAGCCTGATCGGCCTGTTTATTGTCGGCAACGCGTTGTGCGCGATGGCGCCCGGCTACTGGTCGCTGATGGGCGCGCGCGTGGTCACTGCGTTCTGCCACGCCGCCTTCTTCGGCATTGGTGCCGTTGTTGCCGCAGACCTGGTGCCGCGCGACAAGCGCGCACAGGCTGTAGCGCTGATGTTTACCGGCCTGACCCTGGCCAACGTACTGGGTGTGCCGTTTGGTACCGCACTGGGTCAGTGGGCCGGCTGGCGCGCCACGTTCTGGGCGGTGACCGTGATCGGCATGGCTGCGCTGGTGGCCTTGCAGGTCTGGTTGCCCAGGCATCTGCCGCGTCCGGCACCGGGCAACCTGCTGCGTGAGTTTCGTTCGTTACTGCGCCCGCAGGTGCAGATGGCCTTGCTGATCAGCACCTTGGCATCGGTCGGCATGTTCAGCGTGTTTACTTATATCGCCTACATCCTGCGTGATGTCACCGGCTTCTCCGCTTCGGCAGAGAGCTGGGTGCTGCTGCTGTTCGGCGCCGGCATCACCGTGGGCGGCCTGGTCGGCGGCAAGCTTGCCGACTGGCGCCTGATGCCGGTGCTGGCCGGCCTGTTTGTCGCCATCGCATTGGTGCTGGTCACGTTCGCATATACCAGTCATTACCAGATCCCCACGTTGATCACGCTGTTCGTATGGGGCGTGGTGTCGTTTGCCGTGGTTCCTGCCTCGCAGGTGCGTGTGCTTGATCAGGCGCGTGAAGCGAGCAATATCGCCTCGACGTTGAACCAGGGCGCATTCAACCTGGGTAATGCCACTGGTGCGTGGCTGGGTGCTTTGGTGATCGGTGCAGGCCTGCCGCTGACTTACCTGCCCTGGGTGGGGGCGTCGGTCGCCGTGCTAGGCCTTGGCGTGGTGCTGTTGTCGGCATCGCTCGACCGCCGCGAAACCGCCGCCGTGTGCGACGCCAGCGGCCCGGCGGCTTGACGCCATCGGCATCAGCCGGCGCGATGATCTGAAATAATAACAATCGGTGATTTTGGCTATTCCCGAGGCGGGGAAACCGGGGCTCGTGGAAGTGGTACGCAACATAAGCTTATGTCGCATCTTCATATTTCGGCGCGCGGGGCGGCCGTTAATCTGAATCGGGATGGAGCCGGGAGCCGGTACACCATCACAAATTTTGACGAAACATGACGGCCTCAGTGGCGCGTTGTCACTTAACTGTCATTATTCGCAACGAGTATTTAGGGGAAGAGCTCGCCAATGCCTGAAATATAGGGGTTCGAGCGCAATTTCTTGCGTCTTTCCAGGCTTTTTTAATTACAAGGGAACAATCATGCGTAAGTCGGCGATCACGGCGGCTTTGCTGCTGGCATTTGGCGCAATGGGCACGGCCCATGCTACGGATGACGGCGGTGTCGACGATATCTTTGTGCGCGGCCATATCGATGGCGAACTGCGTGCCTACAACTTTGACCGTTTGTACGACAGCAAGACCACGCCCGACGCGCATGCGTTCTCGGGTGCGGCGCTGGTCAATGCACAGACCGGCTCGTTCTGGGGTGGCTTCGGCTTCGGTACGTCGTTTGTCATGGCCAATTCGTTTGGTACGCACTCCGATGCCGTGTCGCGTATCGACACCACGCTGGCCGGTCCGAACAATTCGATCGGTGCGTTCAGCCAGCTCTACGCGCAGTTCAAGAACCAGTACATCGGAGTCCGTGGCGGCTACCAGTACCTGGATAACCCGTGGATGGGCAAGAACGACTCGCGCGTGATTCCTTCGTCGTACAACGCACTGTCGTTCGACGTAACGCCGGTCAAGGGCTGGGACATCTACGCCATTCGCGCCTTCACCTGGAAGAGCCGCACGTCGACGGACATGTTCCACGACAACCTGTACTACCCGTCGACCTATGACGGCGACTCGAGCTACGGCAACAACGGCTCGCTGCCGGCGAATGCACGTCGCTCGAACGGTACGTCCGCTTTCGGTACGACCTACGTCAATGGCGGCCTGAAGGCCCAGGCGTGGTACTACAACTTCCTCGGCTTCGCCAAGATGACCTACCTCGACGGTGGTTACACGCTGAAGACCGATTCGCCGTTCAACCCGTTCCTGCAGGTACAGTACCTGCATGAGACCAGTGGCAGCGACAATATTCTGGTCGAGACCCAGACCAAGTTGTTCGGCCTGACGGGCAATCGCGTGGACGCGCAGTTGTGGGGCGCAGACATCGGTACCAGCATCTACGACGGCAAGATCGACTTCTCGTACAACAAGCTCAATGACGAGAAGGGCGCCATCGGCGGCGGTGCGCTGATTTCGCCGTACACCACCAACTATGCGACCGACCCGCTGTACACCACCTCGATGATTCGCGGTCTGGTCGAAGAAGGCCCGGGCCACGCCTGGAAGGCGCGCGCTCAGTACAACTTCTTCGACAAGAAGCTGCAACTGGTGGCGGCCTATGCCAAGTACGTTACCGATCTGCGCGGCGACAGCCATGATGTGTACTTCGACATCATCTATAACCTCGACCAGTGGGTTAAGGGCCTGACGGTTCGCGATCGCTGGGAGCGTTCGACGGGTGGTACCAACAACCTCAACCCGAGCAACGAACCGTTCGTGTACAACCGCGTGATGATCACCTACAAGTTCTGATCGTCCCTTCACGGGTCGACCGTACGCGAAAAACGCCCCGGAGTTATCCGGGGCGTTTTTTTTCACCTGTCGGATGCGGCATGATGCATGAAGGGGATGGGCTGGGGGCAGGCCATCGCAGTGCAAGCATGCATGGGGAGTGCAAAGACGCATGAAGGTTCGCACGGATGAGCCGGTCGAAGACCGGCACGTAGCGCAGCGGCATCTGGATCGCATGGTGATGCTGTCCGATGGCATTTTTGCCATTGCCATTACGCTGTCGGCGATCGAACTGAAACCGGAGTCGGTACCGGGCAAGACGCTGTGGCAGATATGGGCCACGCCGCTATTTGTCTATTTCATCAGCTTCTTCATTATTGGCCAGCTATGGTTGATGCATCGCCGGATCGTGGCGCATCTGCGCGACGTCGACGGCATCGGTGCAGCGATCAATCTGTTGTTGCTGAGTCTGGTGGCGTTGATGCCGGTGATTATCCGTTTTGCGCTGGGTGCGGAAGATTCCAACCAGGCGACCCAGGTTTATGGCGCGGGTCTGGCGATCACCTATGCCTGCATGGCCGCGTTATGGGGCTACCTGGCTTTCGTCGCCAAGCTGGCCCCGGATGTCGGTAAGGGCAAGGCGATGTCCTGGCTCTACGAAACCTTGTTTGTCGTGTTCGCGTTCGTGGCGATCGTTCTCTATACCAGTCATCAGATGATTGGCCTGGCCATCGCAAGCGTTCTCGCGCTGGCTTTTCGCTGGCTCAGTACGCGTGCCGCACGCAGCGACAAGCCGTCCGCATAATGCGGACGGCTCCCAGGTTCAAAGCGAAAAATCGAGATTGACCGGTGCATCGGGCAGGTGGTTTTCATGTGAGGTGAGCGGTACATCCTTGGCGACCTCTTCGAGCTTGAGATCGTCGGCCAACACTTCGCCCTTGCCATTGAGTAAAAAACCGAAGGCGATATCGACGGCATCCATTGGCACATCGAGCACCACGTCGTAGCGCTTCCAGTCCACTGTGCCGGTCACCGGTCGATCGTCCATATTGTCGAAGCCGACGATTTTCTTGTCGCTGCCATCGATACGCATCCATAGCGCGGCCTTGTTGGCATCGTTGGTCTTCAGCCAACCGGAAAGGCGCAGCCGTTTGCCGTGATACGTCTGCGCGTTGACGGTTTGCATCAACGTGGCGAACCCGGTGCTGTCGTGTTTGGAGCGGATAAAACCATTCTTGTCCCCGGCATGTCGGTTGCCGGGAGTGCTGCCTGCGTCGAAATCGTTCGGCATGGAGCCGTACTTGTACCAACCTTGCGGCATGGCGGCGTAAGCGCTGGTGGCAAGCGAGCACATCAGTGCCGCCACGGCGATGGCCTTTCCAATACGATGTTTCATGAGCGCTCCTAGGCTCTGGGTGAATGAGTTCTACGGAAAACGGGGTGCGTGTTGCAGCAGATAGCTGGTGCGATCTGTCATAGGGGCGCGGACATCCATCTGCATCAGGTCAAGGCGAGCCCGGCCCTCGTCATAGCCCGGCGGTGGCGTCTGCGCGTACTCCGGCGAGGGACGCGCTAACGGCTTGAACGGTTGCGGCAGGTCCTGCCGGAGCAGGCCCAGCCACAGCACCGCACCGGCCGCGACCGCACCCATCCATGGCAGGTAGCTCAGGGCGCGTCGCTGCCTTGCCGCGCTGGCGGCAGCGCGCATGATGCGTGCATCGGCCAGCGCTGTCGGTGCTTCGCGGGCGTGGCGCCGATAAAGTGCGATGTCCTCATCGAGCTGAAACTCATCGATACGGTCGTTCATCGCCATGGCTCCATCAGTTCGCGCAGGCGCTGTTGTGCGTAGCGCAAGCGGCTTTTGACTGTTTCGCGATTGACGCCGGTAGCGAGTGCGATCTCGTCCAGGCTGAGCTCACCCTCGGCCTTCATCAGAAAGGCCTCGCGTTGCGGCAGCGGAAGCTTGCCGATGGCTTCGAGCAACGCGTCACCGAGCGATCGGCTGTGCCATTCCCGCTCGGGTGTGGCGATGGTGTCGTTTGCCGACAAGGGAAGTGTGTCGTCGAGATCGTCCGTAGCGTTCAAGCCATCGGGCGCATGCCGGCTCAATGCGCGCCAGCGATCGGCTGCGCGGCGGTGCGCAATCGAAAAAAGCCAGGTCGCAAACGAGGCGGAACTGTCGTAGCTGTCGCGACTGCGGATGACCGCGATCCAGACTTCCTGAAACACTTCCTCCGCCTCACTTTCGCGAGTGGACAGGCGCAAGACATAACGATGCAGTTTTTCCCGGTAACGTTGATATAGCAGGCGAAACGCCTGGCTATCGCCTTGCCGATAACGCTGCATGCAGGCCTCGTCGCTCAACGCAACGGCGGCGGCCTGTTCCCTGGGGTTCAACGCTTCGTTCAGCCAACGCGATGGCATGCCGTCCATGGCGAGCCCTACCAACGATAAACATCCTGCTGCCCCTGGCATGTTTCCCTTTCCTGACATCCGATACTCCATATTCGCTGGAAATCGGGAAAAGGGGTTAAGCGGGGCGAATGACGTCGGTTTTCATGATCACCCCGGCTATCGCCCGGATGGCGAACGGGAGCGGTCATTCGACACTATCCCTAGGTGATCGTTTCCAACGATGTCCGAAAGGGCCGCCACAGCCCATCCGCGCCCTCGATATTGATGACGACATGGCGATTTTCGATGCGGTGAATGCGCTCGGCTTCGCCCGCGGCGAATTGGACAGCATCCTTGCGCGTCGCAAAGGAGCGGCGAGGTTCTTGTCCGATCGCTACTGTCCAGTGGGCATCACGGTCGGGCGCAAAAGGGATATCGATAATCAGCATGGGCGGGTCCTTTCGCGTAAGAGATTGCGGCTACGACTGAGTACAAAGCGTAGTGGCGGTATAGCCATGCTGTTCACATCGGCGCCGAAGCGAATTCGGCGCCGTTCCACAGTGAGCGTAGGCCTGCATCCCCAGCTCATATCGGTGCAAGCGCCAAAAAACCGTCGCGAGTACTTTTGCCGTCGCGCGTGAGGCAGCGTACTCCACGATATTTCTCCTCAATTTCACGCCTGCCGCGCCGATACATCCATCTAACGGAACGGGGCGGACCCATGTTTGTCATTATTGGATCGATCGTCGTATTGGTCAGCGTGATCGGCGGCTTTGTGCTCTCGCACGGCAGCCTGCTTGCGCTATGGCAGCCCTATGAGGTGCTCATCATCATCGGCGGCGCACTGGGTGCCTTCGTGGTAGCCAACCCCCCATCGGTGCTGAAAGCGAGCTTTGCCGGGGTATTGGGCCTCTTCAAGGGCCCAACCTACGGCAAGCAGGATTATGTCGACCTTCTATCGTTGCTCTATGACCTGTTCAGCGTCATGCGCAAGGAGGGTTTGCTGGCGCTGGAAGAACATATCGAAGATCCCTCTTCCAGCCCGGTCTTTTCGGCCTATCCGCGGCTTATTCGCGAGCATCATCTGATCGATTTCCTTACCGACTGCCTGCGCCTGATCGTCGGCGGCAATATGAATGCGCACGAGCTCGAAGCCCTGCTCGACGTCGAAATCGAAACACACCACACCGAAGCCGAGGCACCGAGTCTGGCCGTAGCCAAGGTGGCCGACGCGATGCCCGGCTTCGGCATTGTTGCGGCCGTGCTCGGTATCGTTACCACCATGTCGCAGCTGGGCGGCGACACGTCGCGCATCGGCGAACACATCGCCGGCGCCCTGGTCGGTACCTTTCTGGGCATCCTGCTCAGCTACGGGTTTATTGGCCCGCTCGCGGCCGCCATGGAGGCACGCGTACAGGAAGACGGCCGTGCGTTCGAATGCGTCAAGGTGGCGCTGATGGCCAGCTTACGCGGCTACAACCCGATGATTGCGGTGGAATTCGGCCGCAAGTCGCTTTCGTCCCGCACGCGTCCTACGTTTCAGAACCTGGAAGGCCATTTGAAGGCTGCGCGCTGATGAGCGACGACCAGCCGATCATTATCGTCAAGCGACGAAAAAAGCCGAAGCACGCGCATCACGGCGGTGCCTGGAAAGTGGCCTACGCGGACTTCGTCACGGCCATGATGGCGTTCTTTCTGGTCATGTGGATTCTCGGCGTGGGTTCGCGCGAGCAAAAAGCCGCCATTGCCGATTACTTCAAGAATCCCTCGATGACGGCTGGCGCGTCGATGCGTGCCGTGCCCGGTGTGATGGGCCCGGGCGGTCCCAGCGTAAGCATGATCAAGCTGGGTGGCTCGATGGACCTGCCCAAGGGCGAGGGCAAGGACATACGCCAGGCCACACCCGGCAAATCGCCCACGGTCGATGACACGAGGATCGCGCAAGAACGCGATAAGGCGCGCCTGGACGAGCTGCGCAAAGACCTCAACGCTGCGCTCGATCGGAGCCAGGCGCTGGCGCCATTCAAGGATCAGCTGCTGCTCGATATCACCTCCGAAGGCCTGCGTATCCAGATCGTCGATAAGCAGAACCGGCCGATGTTCGACACCGGCAGCGCGACACTCAAGCCTTACACAGTGGAAATCCTCACCGAGCTGGCTGGCTTTATCGACCAGGTGCCCAACCGCATCAGCATTTCAGGCCACACCGACTCCACGCCGTACAGCATGACTGGCGGGCCCGCGCATTACGGTAACTGGGAGCTCTCTGCCGACCGCGCCAACGCCGCACGTCGTGCCTTGCTCGATGGCGGCATGCCCTCGGAGAAGGTCACTCGCGTTGTTGGCCTGGCCGAGGCGGTGCCTTTTGACCGCGCGCATCCGGACGACCCCTCAAACCGCCGCATCAGCATTGTCGTGATGACCGATGAGGCGGCCAAGGCAGCCTTGCAGCAGGAAATGCAGCCACGCACCGTAGCACCCGGCGTCTCGCTGGTGGCTTCGGTGGGGCGTTGATGTAACCCGAGGTATCTCGATTCCGTTGGCTCGCTGCCCGTATGATCTTCCGACACTCCCGGAGCTGTCGAGAAATCACCTATGGCGCAGCGAGCGTAAGGAATATGGACACGCGGCATCTGCTTATCCTCGATCTGGATGAAACGCTGGTCCATGCGACCAGTGTGCCCCTGCAGCGCGATCCGGATGCGTTGATTCCGCCGTATGTCCTTTATCTCCGGCCTGGCGTCGAGGCGTTCTTGAAACGGGTCGGCGAGTGCTACCGTCTTGCGATCTGGACATCGTCCTCGCCGATGTATGCGCGAGTTGTCAGCGAGATACTTTTTCCCGATCCGGAGGTGCTCGAATTTGTCTGGGCGCGTGATCGTTGCACGCCCCGGCGTGATTTCGAATTGGATATCTGGTGGGATTCAAAGCCGCTGCATAAGGTCAGGCGGCGCGGCTACGATCTACGGCGGGTGGTTGCCATCGACGACAACCCGCAAAAATATACGCGCAGCTATGGCAATCTCGTCACTGTGGCGCCGTTCACCGGTGATCCGCTCGACGATGAACTATCGCATCTGGCGACGTATCTGGAAAAATTGGCGCGCGAGCCTGATGTTCGCCGGATCGAAAAGCGCCAATGGCGCAGGCGAATGTTGGCTCAATGAGGCGGCGACTGAAAGGTTCCAGCTTGCAACTGTTGACTTGAGATTCACCGTGGGGGACCAACTCTCTTAGGTCTTGCGTCTCACTCATACGAGAAGTCATTCATGCCGACCGACCATACCGCGACGACACGTCGACGCTATCGCGCTTTCCTGTTCGATATGGATGGCACCGTTCTCAACTCGATTGCAGCGGCCGAACGCATCTGGGCGACCTGGGCTGCCGATCACGGTCTGGATGTGGAAGCTTTCCTGCCGACGATTCATGGCGCGCGATCTGTCGATACCGTTGCGAAACTGCATTTGCCCGGCGTCGATCCGGTGGCCGAAGCTGCGGCTATCACCCAGGCTGAAATTGATGATGTCGTTGGCGTGGTTGAAATCGATGGCGCCGCCGCCTTCCTGCAAGCGTTGCCCAGCCAGTGTTGGGCTATGGTCACGTCGGCGCCGCTGGCGCTGGCGAAGCGGCGCCTGGAGGCCGCGGGCATTCCGGTGCCTGAGGTGCTGGTGACAGCCGAAGACGTCGTCAACGGCAAGCCGAGCCCGGACGGCTATCTGCTTGCCGCGAAAAAGTTGGGGGTCGATGCCGTGGACTGCCTGATCTTCGAGGATGCTTCGGTCGGGATTCGCGCCGCCGAGTCGGCCGGAGCGACGGTGATGGTGGTGACGTCCACGCACAGTCATCCCATGAGTACGCCCCATGCGTCGATCCAAAGCTACCGTGGATTACAGATCAGTCTCGACAACGAAGGGCGGATAGGGCTCAAGTCGTAAAAGCCGGCCAGTGGCGGTGAATCAACCGCCGCCAAGCGCCGCCGCGATGCGGCCGACCTCGGCAAGCACGCGGTTACGCCCGGCGTCATCGGTATCCGGATTCACGTAGTAGGCAGCGATCAGTAGCGGCTTCCGGTTCGGCGGCCAGATGATGGCGACGTCGTTTCTCTCGCCGTGGGCGCCGCTACCCGTTTTATCGCCGATGGTCCAACCCGCGGGTAACCCCGCATGAAGCGTATCTTTTCCGGTGGACGTCGCGCGCAACCAGGTTATCAGCTGATCGCGCGACGATCCGGAAAGCACATCGCCCAGCAGCAATTTTTCCACGTCGGCGAGCATGGCGCCGGGTGTCGTCGTATCGCGCTCGTCGCCGGCGCTGGATACGTTGAGTTCCGGTTCTGTGCGATCGAGTCGCGTGAGATTGTCCCCCATCCGCCGCGCGAAGGCCGTTATGGCAGCAGGGCCGCCGAGGCTGGACAGCAACAAGTTCGCCGCCGTGTTGTCGCTGACGGTAATGGCCGCTTCGCACAGCTCGGCCACCGTCATACCTTGTCCGCCGACATGCAGCGACGTTACGGGGGCATGGGACAGCAGGACATCCTTGCCGAAAACAACCCGCCGATCGAGCTTTTCCGTGCCTTGATCCACCTTCGCCAATATCGCGCTCGCGGCCAGCAACTTGAATGTGCTGCACATCAGGAAACGCTCGTCAGCGCGATGCATGATGCGTTGCCCATTGCCGGTATCGAACATTGCTACGCCGAGGCGACCGCCATGCTGGCGCTCCAGTGCTGTCAGCCGATGGTCAGCGCCAGGTGCTTTTGCGGCCAGGGAAAGCGAAGGGGTCAGGGAAGCGGCAGCTGCACCAAACAACGCAGCTTTCAACAGGGTGCGACGATCCATTCGATGACCTTTACCGGTTAGTTCGGATTTCATTGGCAGAAGAAGTTGCTCTTTTTATAAATCATACCGTTTGTGCAGCCCATGGATAAGTGCTTTTTGTGACTCGAATCACCTGGCCCGAGTCGCGTCATTCGTGGCGCTGCTTTTTGAGCCCTGTCTGATATCGGCGCGACATTGCCAGCGATAGCATCAGCTCACGTTATACCTCTAACACGCGTGGTGAAAGGCAGCCCGGGCATGATGAATATCATATCGATGGCGCTTTTCCACGGTGTCTGGAGACAGACAGTTCCATGCGGGAATTGTCCGACGGAAAGTGGGATTTTATAAGGAGATATTGTGTCATCGTCCAAGGAACCTAAAACTCGCTCAAAAAAAGATCGCGGGGCAGTAGCAACTGCGCTTGCTCACTTCTGTGCCCTCAGCAAAAAACAGAAGACTGCATTTTTTGATGTCGCCAATGTATTGGTGTTTTTGTCGCCCAAAGGACAGCAGGATATGTTCAAGGAGCTGGACCGCAAGGGGATTGCCCCGTCACCTGAAGATCTCCTGATAGCCGCGGGACATCGCACCCGAAGTTGATCGTAGGAGTCACTACGGAGTTTTGCGGGAATGGCTGCAGCCACGACACCATCCTGCGCTGCGGCAGAAGCTGTCTCTGCAGGAGGCAGCTTACACGACTCATGTAGAGGTCGGCGTCGTCTGGCCGGAATGGCCCATATCCGTAAATAGACCGGTTTCCGCCATGTGCGCAACAAGCTCCGCCTCGCTCTGGACGCCAAGCTTGCACATGGCGCTGATTTTCTGCGCGCTCACTGTCTGCTTGGTACGCTGCAGTCGTCCGGCAATCTCGGTAATGCTCATGCCTCTGACAAATAGTGACATCACTTCCATTTCCCGTGGCGAAAGATGTCTTGGCGCATCAATGTCCCTCCATCCAGACAACATGCCTGCGATGGCGGGCGAATGGTAGCCGCGTCCGGTCGCGGCAGCCTTGATGGCCGGCGCCACATGGAGGGTTGCATCTGTCTTGCTTACGATGTTGGCAATGCCACGTGCGCGCAAGGTGCGAATCAAGGCGGGGCGGTCGATTCCGGTAAGCACGACAATGGCTATCGAAGCAAATTTTTGCCGGATATAGCCAAGAAGCTCCAGGCCATCTCCGTGCGCGCCTCCCGGCATGGCGTAGTCGGTGATCACCACATCGCAAGCCACGTTTGAAAGTAGTTCAACCAGTTCGGTGGAGTTGCATGTTGAGCCGACGACTCGTATGCCGCTGACCCGGTTAAGTTCCATTTCCAGGCCCATGCGTATAACGGGATGGTCGTCAGCAATAACTGCACGAATGTTGTAGCCATCCATAGCTTTTCTCTCTGTACGAAATCTCCGAGTGAAGTTTAGTATATCGGCCTACCTAACTCTCTCGCATCCGGACGGCGTTTGCTGGCTATTTCAGGAGCTTGTCGTTTTGACTATCCGCGTGGCCATTGCCGACGACCACCCGATGCTTCTCGCGGGCATGCAGTATTTGATGTCGGGCATGCAGGATGTCGAGTTGATCGGTGCCGTTGCCGACTCGACTGCGTTGGTCGATCTGCTTGGCAAGCAGCCATGTGACGTAGTGGTCACCGATTACTCCATGCCGGGTGGCTGTTATGGCGATGGCATCTCGTTGTTTGGCTTTTTACGTCGTCGCTTTCCGGCCTTGGGATTGGTCGTGCTGACAGGGTTGGACAGCCTGCCGGCATTGAAGGCGATAGTGACGTCGGGTGTAGGTGTGGTGGTAAGCAAGTTGGACGAACCCAGGCATCTTCATGCAGCGATCCTCGCTGCGCAGGGTCGGTTTCGCTATTTATCGCCAGCGATATGCAAGGTTCTTGGTGCCGTATCCGCACCGTCGGATAGCGCATTGCTAAGCAGACGCGAGACGGAAGTCGTACGCCTTTTTGCAGAAGGTTTGAGCGTCGCGGGCATTGGCGAAAAAGTAGGGCGTAGCCGCAAGACGATCAGCGTGCAGAAAATGGCGGCGATAAGGAAGCTTGGCCTTGCCAACGATGCAGAGCTGGTTCGGTATGCCTTGGCGAATGGTTTGATCCAGGCCTCGCAAGGCGCGAAATTGGATAAGCACTGATGGTCGCACAACCACCCAGGCGGTTCATGACGGCCATGGGTCAAAATTGCTAGCCCATCCATGGCCCGGCCGCCATTAATCACGAACGCGCCTAACCTGGTGACTCGACGCCCAGCAGGTGAGCTCCTGACTCTGCGCAAGCATCAGCAGCTCTTGCTCTACGGAAGCGGCGGACTGTTGAGCGTGGCGATTTTGCTGACGGCCGCCGCTGCCATATGGCAGGGCATGCGGGACTATTACGAGCGTCGGCGTGACCTGCACCTCACTGGCGGTGATTTTTTCTTCGCTGATCAGCTCATGGGCGTGGATTGGGCTGTCGTGTACATTTTCACGGGGTCTGACGTGCTTGCTGCATCGTGCGCGCAATATGTAAGTGTGATTTTGCTAGCCGTCGCTATGCTTGTTTTGCTATGGGGCCTGTTACTGCGCATGGATCAGCGCGTGTTCGCCCCAGCATTGGCCAGCGCCGAGAAGGTCTACGAGAGCGAAGCACTCAATCGCACCATCGTCGGCACGTCACCTGTTGCGCTGTGCCTGCTTGACCCACTGAATGCCCGGCTGATCCTGCAGAACAAGCGCATGCGGGAGTATGCCGACCGCCTTGGAGCGGGTTCTTGCGCGCTATATGTTCGCTTGCTTGAAGGTGCACGGCAAGCGGATGAGGGGATGTCAGAATTCCCCTTGTCGATCGAGTTAGCGGGCAGTGTGTACTGGAAAGTGCAGGTAACGGCTGCTCGTGCCCGCCATGGCGAACGCCCCGCATGGCTATTTGTATTGAACGACGTCACTGTACAAGCGGAATTGGAGAGGAGCCTGCGGCTTTCATGTCATGACGCGGAGTCTGCGCGCATCGCGGCCGAATCAGCCAGTCACGCGAAATCGCAGTTCGTCGCGATGATCAGCCACGAGATTCGCACGCCGCTCAACGGCATGCTTGGTCATCTGGAACTGATGGCCCGCGTGCCGCTTGAAGAACAACAACGCGCGCGATTGCAGCGGGTGATTCAATCCGCCGATTCTTTGCTCGATATCGTCAGCGATGTGCTCGATTTTTCGCGGATCGAATCGGGTCACGTCGAGATCGAGCCGCGACCATTTTTCCTTCGGTCGTTGATCGAACAGGTCGTCTCGCTGTTTGCTCCCGATGCACATGGCAAGGGATTGCAGCTGTATTTCGGCGTCCACCCATCCCTGGCCGTGGGTTACGTCGGCGACGCGGCACGCATCCGCCAGGTCCTCAACAATCTGGTAAGCAACGCCGTGAAGTTCACGCCGGCTGGCAGTGTGACCTTGCGGGTCAGCCCCGGGGAAGGCCAGGCGCCGACACTGTGCTTCGAGGTCGTCGATTCGGGTATTGGCCTGTCCGAAACCCAACTCGCGCGGGTGTTTGAGCCATTTACGCAGGCCGGCGCCGGCGTTGCCAGGCAGTTCGGTGGCAGTGGCCTCGGCTTGGCGTTGTGTCGTCAGCTGGCGGCCCTGCTTGGCGGCAAGGTCGACGCCGATAGTCATGAGGGTGGTGGTAGCGTGTTTCGTTTCACCGTGCCGGTTGCCGATGCGCCGACCATGCCCGACCCTAAGGCGGGAGCATTGGCCGGCCGGCGTATCGCCCTGTTGTCTGCCGACGCTGCATGGCGCGAAGAGATTCCTCATCTTTTGCGAGGCTGGGGCGCGCGGTGCATGGTCGCCGCGCAGCCATCTGCGTTCGAGCCGGGTTGGGTCGATCACGATGCGATTCTGCTGATCTTTGGCGAGCAAAGACCCTGGTCCGAGCGGGATGAAGCCGACGTGGTTGCGCGTGTCGGGCGTGTCGTACGCGCAAGTGGCAATGGCCCTCTGCAACCCGCGCAGACCGGTAAGGCGTCAAGGGTCTCCTGCTACGCGCTTGGTGGACTGTTGGCAGCGTTGCGTGCCGAAGTTGCTTCGCCTGCGCCGGTTATCGTGTCAAAAGATGGCGTGACGCCAAGGCGCGGCACGGTGCTGCTCGTCGAGGACCATCCGGTCAACCGTGAGTTGATTCAGCAACAACTGGAAACGCTGGGCTTTATCGTTGATGCTGTGGAGGGTGGCGATGAGGCCTTGGCGTTGTGGCATACCAAGCCATACGTGGCGATAGTCACCGACATCAACATGCCAGGTATGAACGGTGATGCGTTGGCCATCGCCTTGCGTAGGCAGGGCGCCACACTGCCGATCTTTGCGGCCAGTGCCATCGCACTGGCCAGCGAAAAGCAGCGCTGCCTCGACGCGGGTATAACCCAGTGGCTGCTCAAGCCGCTATCACTGGAGCGCCTCGATCAGGCGCTGTCCATGCATGTGGGGCTGGCCGCAGCTGCGACCGAACAGCCAGTGCCGTCCTTGCGTGGAGACGCGATGCCGCACGAGGTGCGGCGAATCTTCGTTGAGGCAGGTGCCCGCGACCTGGAGGCGTTGAAGCATGCGCTGGAAAGGCCCAATGCACAGGATCCGGCACAGCATCTCCACGCCATCAAGGGTGTGTTGCAGATGATCGGCGAAAGAGATGTCGCCGACCTTTTTCTCGCGCTGGAGCATTGCTGCGAAGCCGGACATGAGCTGACCCTGGACACCTGCGCTCACGCTATGCATGAGATGCGGCGACTACTAGCTCGCTACACGAGCTGACACGTGATCTGGCCGGGGTACATGCCATACCTCGGCTTTCGATCAGGCGGCGAGTTCGACCGCAGCGGGGAAATCTACCGGGATGCCGGTGACACCATGCAAATAGTTGGTCACTGTCTTGTCCCCGATGATGACGATCACATCCACCAGGTTTTCCTTGGTCCAACCAGCGGCCAGGAAGGCATCCACCAGAGCCGGGTCGGCGTGGCCGCGCTCGATGGCGATGTTCTTTACCAGGCGAGCCAACGCGTCGAGCTTGCTATCGAAACCGGCTGTGCCGCCACGGATCTCCAGCACCTGCGCATCAGTGAAGCCATTCATCTTTCCGATCACTGTGTGTGCGGCAAGGCAGTATTCGCAGCTATTGACTTCGCTGACCACCAGATTGACCACTTCGCGAGCTTTCCCGGTCACGCTGCTCTTGGCATTCTGAAGCGCCAGGTAGTTGCCGAGTGCGTGCTCGGAATAGGCCAGGGCAGCGTACAGATTGGGCACCTTGCCAAGGCCCTTCTGCAGGTTGTCGAACCATGCCTGGTTAGCGGGGGAGACTTCCTCGCGAGTAGGTACGTTGAACTTGGACACAATGCTTCTCCTGCGGCGTTACGCCGGTGGGTTGATGAGTTGGCTTTCGCCCTTGGGGCGCACTTTGATTGATTCCTTTGATGCCATCTACTCGGATTTTTGTCATATCATTAAGTCTAAATTGGAATAAATAAGGTGCCACCGTGGACAAGCTGCAAGCCATGAGGACTTTTGTCCGCGTCGTCGAAGCAGGGAGTTTTTCCGCGGTCGCCAAAGAGTCCAACGCCACGCAAAGCGCGGTGAGCAAACAAATCGCCGCCCTGGAAAACGCCCTGGGCGCGAAGTTGCTGGTTCGCACAACGCGGTCGCTCGCATTGACCGAGGAAGGCGAGCGCTACTTTGAGCAAGTCAGGCGCGTGGTCGCGGAAATCGCCGAAGCAGAAACCTCGCTAAAACACGGCGAGCAACAATTGAGGGGTTGGTTGCGTGTTGCCGCTTCGGTGGGGTTTGGCCGTTTGAAGCTGTTGCCGTTGGTTCAAACCTTTCTGGCCGAGCACCCGGAAGTAAAAATCGACGTAAGGCTCGACGATGGTTTTATCGATCTGGTGGAGCGCGGCATCGACGTGGCAGTACGCATCGGTGAACTGCCGGATAGTCGCTTGATTGCGCGGCCGATCGGTGTGTCGCGACGCGAGCTGGTAGCCCATCGAAACTACCTGCGTCGGCTGCCCAAAGGGGTCAAGCCGCCCAAGTCGCCGGAGGAGCTCGTGCGGCACAATTGCATCGTCTACACCGAAACCTCCATGCGAAATGCCTGGCGTTTCAGTGCCGATACGGGAGCCATCGACCCGGAAGGCACCGTACGCATCGTCAAGGTAGAGGGCAATTTGCAGACCGATAGCAGCGAAGTCATCCGCACGTCCGTCATCGCAGGCATGGGCATCGGCTATGCGCCGTTGTGGCTGTTCGAGGATGAAATTGCTCGCGGCGAGGTGGTTCGTGTCATGCCCCATTGGTCGATACGCTCACCCATTCACGTGGTCACGTTGCAGGAGCGGCGTCACTCGGCCAAGGTCAGGGCTTTTTCCGATCATCTCGCGCAGGGGCTTGGCGCGGTATGAGGCCGTGCGTTTCTTTATGTCGATAGAACGGCGCTGCGGATAAGCGTAGTCTTGCCCAGGTAACTCCCGCGCGAGGCACTGCAAAGTGCAGGGCAGGGGGCGTAACCAAGCCGGAGGAAGCGAAATGAGCAAGGGTCTGGATTCAAAGAAAAGCGACAAGAAAAAGCCTGCCAAAACCATGAAGGAAAAAAAGGCGGCGAAGCAGGAAAAAAAGAAAAGCGCTAAGTAAGCGTTTTGTTCCCGGGGCGAGAACGCGCATAACCTGCGCCGCTATCATGAAACCTCGAACAACCTGTCCTATTCGTCATCCCGGCCTGCGCCGGGATGACGATCAAGGGCCCATGGTGTGTCCAGTGACTATTGACCCACTCGGTACGCTCAAGCTTTTAGCTGGAGCGTGGGAGCAGCCACACGCTCGCCAGCACGATGTGCCGTTCAATGGCTGCAGAGAAAGTTCGCGATCACGTTGTCTCCATCGCGGCCAACGCTTCGCGGGCGCCAGGAATGCCCTCTTGCGTGGCGTACTCGTACAAGGCAATCGCGCGATTCATGTCCTTGTCTACGCCACGACCTTTCGCGTAAAGCGCAGCCAACAAGGGATACGCCCAAGTGAAGCCGCGATCGATCGCTTGTCCATACCAATAAGCTGCACGTACGGCGTCTTCGACAACGCCTTGGCCCGTGTCGTAGCAAGAACCGATTTCCTGCTGTGCATAGGCATGGCCCTGTGCTGCCGCTGACTTGAACATGCGGGCGGCTTCGCTCATGTCCTGGGTGAGGCCTTTGCCTTCCCGCAACCGCTTGGCCAGCTCGAACTGCGCCATCGCGTTGCCTTCGCTCGCCATCGTCCGCATAACCTCCAATTGACTGTCGGCCGGTGCATAGTCGATCACGATTCCCGCGGCTTCCACACTGCCATGGCGGTAGCCTTTCTCGGCCAGCGACGAGATCTTCTTGCGGTCGTAGCGAACACCAAATTCGGAACGGTGATGCTGGGCAAGCAAATAGCATGCATCGGGATGATCCAGCTTTGCCGCGGCCGTCAGCCATTTGCAGGAACCGGGAGGGTTCGGTACCTGGCCATCGCCTACGTAGTAGATGAAGCCGAGTTGCACCATGGCGTCAACGTCGCCTGCTTTAGCCCGGCGTTCCAGCTCCTCCGGCGTGGGCTTTGCTCCGGGTTCGGCGGCGACGTGCAAGCATGTCAGGTCGACGAACCGATACAGATCGCGCTTGACGCGGTTCATTCCAATCATTCGCACACGCTCGCCCACACGTACGGCAGCGTATCTTGCCCAGGCTCGCTCTCGATTGATCGTGGCAAGCAGATTGACCACTTCGCCTTCGGCACCATCGGTAAGCCGGACACGATCACCGATGTAGATCGTATTACCGTTACCGTACTCGAAAGGAGGCAGAGATTGCTCCACTTTCGGCGGCACTTTGGGCCAGGTGCGATCGCCCGCCGGCCATTGGAAGGTCATTGTGATAGCGCCCTCGACAGGCGTGCGCTCGCCATGGGCGAGGCAGTTCGTCAACAGCTCCCACGCCTCACCTCCTCCGCGCCAATAAGCGCTCAGCGCTCGGCCGCCGAGCCGTTCGACAAACCAGAGGCTCTGTTGCGCTGCGGACAAGTTTGGCTTGTACTGGTCCGGGTCCTTGTCATCGTCTTCGGGAAAGCCGGCACTGACCGTGGACCATGGATCGGCGCGTTCGCCAAGCTCGCCATGTTCGATAACATGCCCGCGCCATGTGGCCTCACCATCGCCTTCGTAATACTCGGTCGACTTGTGCCCCGCATCGAAATCGAGGAGTTTTCCCGCGATGCGGTGACCGCCTCTGCCATCCGAAAGCAACATCACTTCGCCCTGCAGGCCGACGCCATCTTCCATGGCGTCGACTTCTCGTAGAAGCCCTGGGGAACCCAAGGCATCAGTCAGCGCGGCGAATCGAATCTTCCCGTCCGGGGAAGATTCGCAAAGCAATGCTTGCGGTGCCGTCAATACAAGATGCCAACCCGCACGACCCGGCATGACAGCGACGCGCCAGACATTGCTCTCGGTAGTGGCGACGTTGGGCACGTGGCCCTTGGCGTTCTCAACGCAGACCATGCCTTCGCTTTCCAGTTGCCGCTTCAGTGCCTGCGCTATGCGCGACGTATCGTTGCAATAGATGTAGCCGCTCAACTCGTGATGCATTTCCATGGCTTTCCCCTGTTCCTTTAACGTAAGAAATCCCTGCGCCTGCCGGACGGCGTTCTTTTGGTGCCTCCCCGGCGACCCCCATCCGGGCGAAACTTCCTACGATCATAGCGGCCCGATGGCTGGCGAGACAGAGTCTCGCGTTCAAACCGCTCTCGGCTTATGCCGGCACCCGTCGCATAGTGGGACGCAGCAGCAGGTAGAACGCGGCCATGTGAGTGATCATCAGCAGGGGCACGTAGAGGATCGGGATCACGTAGGTGGCGCCCAGTTCGCCGGCCATGACCGGGAGGTTGGTGTGAATGGCGTGGTAGTAGTCAAGGAGCAGATCGGCCGCCCCGACGACATTGAACGCGATCACGAACAGCCAAAAGAGCGGACGCATCCTGACAGTGAGCAGCGCGAGAACGGCGAGCACCCCGGTTACCAGGTCGCCGTAGGCCGCGAATGCGGCAAAGCTCTCCGGTAGGTGAGGGCCAACGACACCGGGTACCAGAAAGACGAGCCCGAAGAATCGGAAGCTATGCAAGGTCGCGATAGCGCGCTGCGCATCGATCCGATCCATCGTTCTGAGTCGAGGCCATATATACGCGCAGTAGCAGAGCAGCCACGCGACGTAGCCCAGGGCCAGCTGTATGCGAAAGATATTTTCGAGCGACATATGGACACCCATTAGCGGTTGATTGCCTTTGCCTTGAACGTCGCGGCGCGACGGATAGCGCATGCGGCCTACTCATCCGGAGGCGGATCCGGCCAACTGGTACCGAGCGGTACCATGGAGATTATGCTACGGTACTGGTTGGTACCAATTCAAGAGGTTTTTTGTGAAGAAGCAGGCGAGTGTCGAATCCGATCCACCGCTCGCCCGCGAGCGGATCCTGCACGCCGCTATGGATACCTTCGTGGAGCTTGGCTATACGGAAGCGAGCACATTGAAGATTGCGACGCGTGCTCAGGTGTCGAAGCGGGAGCTATATGCGCTATTCGGCAGCAAGCAAGCGATGCTCGCGGCGTGCATTGCCGACCGCGCTGGGCGTATGCAGCTGCCCACCCAGCTGCCGTCGCCGCACAACCGCGAAGAGCTCGCCGCGATGCTTTCCAGGCTAGGTGCGACGGTGCTGCGCGAAGTCACTCATTCCGGCGTCATGGCTGTCTTTCGGCTTGCCATCATGGAAGCACAACGAGCGCCGGAAGTGGCCGCAACACTCGAAACGGCTCGCCAGTCGATACGTACGACCACACACACCATTCTGGTGCAGGCGCAATCAGCTGGGTTGATCGGTGGGAATGATCCGAATGAGATGGGGGGTCGTTACCTCGCCTTGCTTTGGGGTGACTTGATGGTGAGCCTGTTGCTGCGGCTACGCGAGGCGCCGGGTACCGCCGAAATCGACGAGCGGGTAAGCAAAGCGACTGAAGACTTTCTTCGTCTTTATCCCGAGCCGGAAAGCCAACAGCGCTCAAGGAATCGGAGTACTTCTCGTCGGTAACAGGGCCTGGGGATGGGAAGCGCTGAGTGCGTGGATAGTGACATCCAGGCTGGCAGTGATGAGAAAAGATTCACCCATGGACGTTGACGCGTTTCCCGAACAGGTTATTTTGAAGCATGAGCCAAGCCACCCGAGCCTCCTGGAAGACATTGCCAACACCGGATAAACGCGAGTGGTTCGATGTGCCGGATATGTTTCCCCACGCTACTGCCGACCGCATGAAAGGCGGGCATGTCCCTATCGACATGGATGATAGGTGGTTCATCTATTTCGAAGAAGGCTGGCTCCATTTCCACCGTAGTTGGACTGGGTCTCACATCTTTGCGCTGAAGCTCGACGAGTGCGCGCAAGGCGTTCGGGTCATTGAAGCTTGGGCAAGCCGCGAGCTGGAACAATATCGTTCCGCGGGTATCGAGCACGACCGACAGACGGTCGTCAGGCTCGTTCGCAGCTACTTCGATAGGTAGTCGGTCGGGCAGGCTTCCGTTCGCCCCGTGCGGTCGAATCAAACAGGCCTGGCGAGATGCTCGGAATCCCACAGAATGCGCAGCGCGCGAACAGCATCGTCGCCTCTGTCGATAGCAATGCGAAGCTGAGCAGCGACATTCTCCGCCAGAGCTATAGCTCTTTGTAGGGCAAGGCCTGCAGTGCCGTAGGTTAGCGGCGTTTCCCGTTCCAGCACGACATCACGGGTGCCCGCGTTCATCAAGAAAAAGAAGCCCACATATTCGTGAGGCGTACCGGTAGGTCGCCAGGTGGTGTGCCACACAAACCCATGGCTCGCTCCATATGTCCGATGCTGGAAGTCGTCGAGGCTATGCTCCATGCCTGGCCTCCAAGATATCCGTACTTTCCCGTGCCCACGATGGTCGGTTGCTGATAGACCTGCATGCCTCATGCAAGGGTAGCCGCGTTGGGCTAGCCCGCGTCAGGGAAGGCGCCGATTCATTGTGTGCCTCATGCCATAGCGCGCGTAGCTGAAGTGCTTCATCGATCAGGTGATCGAGTATGGAAAGAGTGCGTATCAGCGCTGCCGGGTCGTGCAGATCGTAGACGGTGCCGATCAGGCCGCGCGCGTTGACGAGGCGGGAGTCCAGCGCCAAATCCAATTCAGCGGTACCGATAGCGCCGCTTTCATCGCATAGCTCGCAGCGCTGAATGTTCCGCTCTGCGTGCAGTAACGCATGCTCGATGATGCCCGTCGAGGTGTAGAGAGAAGTGGGGATTGCTCGTGTCATCGCGGTTCCTTTCCCGGGAACCGCCGCCTACAAGCAGCAGGCGGCGGACGTGTCGGGGTCGAAAGCCGGCTCCATTGGCAACACCGGTAGGGCCGAAGCCCTCCCGACACGCCCGCCATAAAAGATTATGGCAGCGGGGCGCCGCAACGCATACAAAGATGCGCCGTAGCGTTACGGCGCTTTTCAACGCCAATGGATCAAGCGGGTTTCGACACCCGATCGCTGCTTTGTGTGCAGCGACACCGAAATCATGCGCAGAGTCGTTGCACGCATCAATGGGTTTGCGTTGAATTCACCAAGGTATTAACGCGGTCATGCCCATATTTTTTCGCGTGGTTGGATGCGCCAGATGCGCGTTGACGCAACTGGCTCAAGCTTTACCAACGTGTGGCTCTCTCCGGTGCGACAGTCCCACTTCTTAGTGGTTCGCTGCGTGTCCGACCGCCTTCGCTGCAGCGGCCCTCAACTCGGCAGTATTGGACGAGTTGGATAAAATCGCGATCAACGCCTTCCTCGCCTCCTCTCCGCCGATGGTTCCTAGCCCTTCAGCCGCCGCGGCGCGTAGCACTATGGTGTTGCTCGAATTATTGAGCGTCGCAAGCAGAATCTTCAGGCAGTCTTGAGGTGTGGCCATAACTTCCCTTTTTTGTCGTTGTGAGCGTCGTTGCGAACTCAGCACATGCGATCTAGCGAGTTCTCCCGTAGCTGAGTAATCCTCAGCTGACGGGATGGAAGACTTTCAAGGTGCGCCTTGAGAGTGTTCTCTGACGCAAGTTAGCAGAGTGCGGCTGGATACGATGAAAGAACCCGGGTCAGATTGCTTTTATAGTCACGACTACGGAAGTGCGTGCACGTTACGCCAGAAAACTCCGAGGACATGACCGGGCAGGCCGAGCTGCTAGTGCAGCTCAGTGGATTGCCTAGGCTACTCCGCCCTTGCCACTACAGGCGACTTATCGGCCCAGTTCATGAGGCCACGGCGCCCGGCGCGCTTCGCGCTCGATTTCGAGCGCCTTGAGGATGTGGTCGGTGACCAATTCGGGAAAGTTCATGTCCACGATATCCACCGTTGGCAGGTACGTCCTGTCGTTGCCGCTATGAACTACGCAAACTGCCATGTGCGACTCCGCGCGCCACTCGATATCAAACCTGACATCCCGCACGACGTTCTCTGGAAATGTATGTGGGTCCGGTTGATCGGGTAGATAGGAGAACGAAAACGCCAACGCATAGCCTTCGTCGTCCCACTGGTTGCGTGTGACCAGAAAGGCGTGGCTGGGCATCGCCTTGCGGAAGTCCTGCTCAACTCCATTTCGAAACGCATTCGTCAACCAAGTGCGCACGCGCTCCAGATTGGCCTCCTTCGCTTGCTGCTCGGTGCCGACGCGCTGCATGTGTTCACCGAGACCGGTGCGGAGCTTCATGGCCACTTCGTTGTTCATGTCTTTCCCCCAAATTTCTAGAAATCAGGGTCGGGTTACATTTTCGCGCTTTCATAACGCCCTTCCAGGCTTCAGGTTCTCTCTGCCGGTGGCTGTCCAGGCCGATACGAAAAGCTGGAACTACGATACCTCAGTCGGGCATTGTTCTCTCCGGCGGACCGACGATGTCGATTAATTCAAAGGCCACGCGCTGTCAGGGGCTCGGCGATAGCATCTTCGTAGCACTGAATTCCTCTGAAAAGTGGGTGCCTGGGTTGCTGCCAACAAGAAAGCCGGGCAAGCTCGGAGCGTCAGCTTTCGGTTAAAGGCAGATACCTTTCATCACGTGTAGAGTGCCAAGACATGCCTTGCGTTTTGCGAGTGTCAGGAAAGAATCTCGATCTGAATGGACTTCTCGAAGGTTCGCCCCTAAAGGCTTTACGTACCTGGCGCAAAGGGGAGCCGCGTATTCCTGGCGCTGGTAACGGCAAGATCAACGCTGATTCTGGAGCATGTTTTGATGTGAGCGCGGCGTGTTTCGATGAGTTCGCAAAGCAGCAGCAAGACGCCACAAGCTTCCTTAGCTCCAATCGCTCGTCTCTCCAGCAACTGATCTCATCTTCAGGCGTTGAGTATGCGCAGCTGGATTTCGGAATCGACTGGCGTACGTCGTGGGTCCACTCGGATGTTCTCTCGCCAGCGTTTTTGCGCGCCGCAGCAGATGTTGGTGTTTCGGTTGAGATTTCTCACTATCGTCGAGAGGAAGGCGAACCGGGGCCTCAATAGTTGCGGGAATATGGCGCATCAAGGCGCTTGGCGTGTTGTTGGACTGGTTGGTTGTTCGGAATGGGCGAGGATGATGCCGGCGCATGCCTAGGCGTCGGAGAGCGGCCAAGTCTCAAGACCTCTCAGGCTGCTCGAATTACACAATTTGTGGAGTTCTAGGGTCGGATCCGCTCCGCTCAGGCGAAGAGGTTATCTGGTTGAAGCAGCAGATCAAACTTAATGTGCCGGAGTAGCGTGACTGGCTGCCCGCCAAATCGACACCGCACGAATAGAGCAACAAAATCTTGCGGCCACGTGACGACTTTGCCGGCTTTCTGCTCGCTGCATCCTTGAAATGGGGCGTTTTCTGTTTCTAAAAAACGTAAATTTTTGCTTGGCCCGGTTGATCACAAGGCAGACTCTGCCGGGTGTTGTGGGCCGCATTCACGATTGTTAATCTCAACCTCGCTGTAAGGGGTGATTGGAATAAGCTAAGGGAGTGGAATAGTAAATGGTTAACAACAAGGCAGTTCGGTTTTTGTTTGCGGCATGTGGTTGCTTATTGACGACCGCATGCATTGCGCAGCCTCAGGATGATCTTCATCCGCAGCCGCAGGCAGCAGGGATTCCTCCGCCCCACAAGGCAGAGTTCAAGAAGGCTACTCACTATCACGGCATTAACGCTCCGGCCGGTCAATTAAAAGACAGTCTCGACCAGTTGGAAGCTAAAGCTTCGGCTGGTGACGCGAAAGCAGCGGCGACGCTGTTCGCAGGACTCAATCAATGCATTTCGATGAATGGCGCGACAAAGGTCGATTTCAATAATCATTGTGCTGGCATCAGTCAGTTTGATATGGACTCGGCAGGAAAATGGTTGACGGTAGCCGCTGAAGGCGGCAATGCGGATGCACAGTACACCTATGCAGCCGGTGGCTACGAACAAGTGATCGGTGCAATCGGAAGCGACGCGAAAAGCAAAACTCAGCTCGAAAACTACGTGGCAACTTCGCGCACCTATTTGATCAATTTAGCGCAGCAGTGCAATTTTGATGCAATTGGCGAGATTGCGAAGGATGCGTCCACCAATGGGCTGCTGTTTGGCACCGATCAAGAGACCGGCTACAAGTATGCGGTTGTCGAGTCGATCATCAGCAGAGACACAACGGCGGGAGATTGGCTAGTACCCAAGCTGGAAGGCAAGCTAACTTCCCAGTCCCATGTGCCCAACCTGCGCCGGGATGCAATTCAGTTTGTCCACCAGTACTGCGAATAGGGACATGTCCATGATAAGGAAATTGATTCTGAGCCTCTTGCTGACGGTTCCGGTGAGCAGTGCTTTCGCTGCTAACTCATGGGTGGTGTCTGCTGATTGCGGTTGTGCATTGGTAACGCCACTTCCCGACCAAGGCACCGCGAATAAGCTCGATGCCTATGGTGTGCCTGGCGCGCCTTTTTACATTGGCACGATCGCTTACTCGCCTGGCGACACAATTACGATTTGCAACAACGTGTCTTGCGCTCAGTACACGCGTACCACTGACAAAAAGTACGCCAATGGTCAGGCATCAAATCAGACGCCTCACCCTCCTAAGATTCCTGGCGGCGGTGGTGGCGGCTCAGGCTCCGGTGGTGGTGGCTTTGCTGGCGGCGGCAGCGGGATAGGTGATCCAACGCCGCCTGACGGGGACGGTTGCCCGGGTTGTAATCCGACCGTGACTGTCGGCGCAGGCTGAAGCTCGTTAAGGAAAAAGCCCCGATAAAGTTGGGGCTTTTTTATTCCAGTCACTGCTACAAAGAAAGGGCGCCGACATGAATGAAAGCCCGCCTAAGGCCAGACTGGATCGAGAAACCTACGAAGTTTAGGCGTCATTTAATCAATATAAAAAAGGGGACGTCATCCCCTCCGGTTCTTTGCATGGGTATCTCAAACATTGCCCAGTTCTCCCCGATCTCTGTTGGGCCTGACAAGGCGTATTATTGATCACTATATTAATCACGTAGGAGCTTGCTCATGGAAAGAAGGAAATTTCTTGGCACCCTTCCGATCGCTGTTGGCGGGGCTTTGACATTTAGCGCTGTTAATGCCACCGCGCAAACGCAGCCGTCATCGGTGTATGTCACCGTTAAACAGTTCGGTGCCATAGGGAACGGCACAACGGATGATACTGCAGCTATCAAGGCAGCTTTTGCCTACGCGGCAAGTCAGGCATACCCGATTTGCGTATTTTTTCCGGACGGCGAGTATCTGGTTAGTGCTGGATTCACGGTGCCTGTAGGCGTCGCTGTTCGTGGCTCTGGGCGAGGCTCCGCGATTATTGTCGTCAATGCGGCAGGAATTGTAGTCTTCTCTACGTCATTCTCTTCTTACACAAGCGCAAACATATCAATCTTGGATTTGTCGATTCAGACGGCGAAGTCTGGAGTTGTCGGTATTAAATTTACCTTGTGTGGAATGACTAATATCGAGCGTGTCGCCTTCTTGGGGTTGGCACAATGTATCGAGATCGATCGAGGAGATTTTCATCAGATAAGCAATTGTATTAGTGCTGGTTATGGAGCGACGAATCCAGCAGGTACTTGCCGTTTTTGGTCATCCGACGACAACGATTATGTATACAGCGTTACGGTAAGCGGATTTATGGTTAATAATGTGGGTACCGGCGTTTCATCGGCGATAGATCCTGCGGCGTTTTATATCCGTCGTGGTATAAGTATATTTTTTGTCAACGTGAAGGCTGGCGATCTAGTAACGGGTGGGGTTGCGACGGGTTTTATTCTCATCGAAAACGATTCGCAGGGGTGTAAATTCGTAAGCTGTGTCGCTAGTCTTATGACTGTTGGTATTGCGTTGTCTCAGGGTGGCGGTGTTGCAGTAAGTCCGAGCTTTACGGAATTTCACGGCGTGGATATTGATCAGCCAATTCAATACGCAATCAATTTAGCTAGCGCGTCGTTTACAAATTTTTATGGGTGCAATATTACGCCAAGCGGTTCGCATGCCGCGATTCAGCCTATCGTCATCGATACAAACGCAACTCATACGTCATTCAACGGAACCATGGTCTACAATTTCAATGGCGCTGGTGGCTGTGGGTTTTACTTCAATGGCGCGACCCACGTTGATTTGACCAATTGTATTGTGGATTCGTGTTACTACGCGTTCGTCTTCGCTGGTGGAAGTCATATTCGTATCAATGGTGGCAGCGTTTCAAATTGCACCAACAAATATAACGGTACTCCTAGTGGGAACGGTAATTATTTTTCTCATGTTGATGGTTTTAATCCTCTTGGAGTAATAACACCTCCCTTTCCTTCGACGGGATCTACTGTGACCAATGCGCTTGGTGTGCGCTGTAGCGTTTATATTAGCGGCGGGAGCATCACGGCGATCAGCATTAATGGCCAGGTTATTCCATCGGGCATCACTGGTGGAGCATTCGATCTTGAGCCTGGAGATACTATTGATATGAACTATTCTGGCAGCCCATCCTGGAAGTGGATCGGTCACTAAGTAGTCTTGCGAATGCTTGAATGGTAATTTTTCTAATGACCACTCAGTTGATTGGCGAAAAGCGTAACGTGGTGACAGAGCCGTTCTTGCAGAGACCGATACGTTGTGAGTTGTCGACTAAGGGGGGCTCCTGCCTCGACCGCGCAAGCGTGAAGTTGGATCTACCCCCATGGGAGGCCGGGTAGAATAAGTCCATGCACAATCTTATTCCCTCCGACTTCCAGCTCTCCGTTGCCCCCATGATGGACTGGACCGACCGCCATTGCCGGTACTTCCACCGGTTGCTGTCGCCGCATGCCCGTCTCTATACCGAGATGGTGACGAGTGCAGCCCTGGTTCGTGGAAAGCAGCTGCGCCTGTTGGAACACAGCCAGCAGGAACACCCGGTGGCTTTGCAGCTGGGCGGCAGCGATCCGCAGGAGCTGGCGATTGCGGCGCGCTTTGGCGCCGAGGCCGGTTATGACGAAATCAACCTCAACGTGGGCTGTCCGTCCGATCGCGTGCAGTCGGGGAAATTTGGCGCCTGCCTGATGCGTGAGCCGGCGCTGGTCGGCGACTGCGTCAAGGCGATGCGCGATGCGGTGGATGTGCCGGTGACGGTGAAATGCCGGATCGGCGTGGACGATCAGGACGAATACGCCGACTTGCAGCATTTCACCGAGACGATGCTGGCTGCCGGCGTGCAGATTCTGGTGGTGCATGCGCGCAAGGCATGGCTGCAGGGCTTGAGCCCGAAGGAGAATCGCGAGATCCCGCCGCTGGATTACGAGCGCGTATACCGGCTCAAGCGCGAGTTCCCGCAGTTGGTGGTGGTTATAAATGGCGGGATTGCCACGGTCGAGGCGGTACAGGCCCATCTGGCCCAGGTGGATGGGGTGATGCTGGGGCGCGCGGCGTATCACGACCCCTATTTGCTGGCCAAGGTCGAGGCGGCCTTGTATGGCGAGCCGATGCCCGAGCGGGCCGACGTCTTGCGGCGGATGCAGCCTTATGTCGAGGCAGAGCTGGCCCGCGGCACGGCGCTCAAGCACATCACCCGGCATGTCCTGGGCTTGTTCCAGGGGGAGCCGGGCGCCCGCGGTTTTCGCCGAATGTTGAGCGAGGGCGCGCATTTACCGGGTGCCGGCTGGTCACTTATTGAGCAGGCGATGGGGCCGCGGCTGGCTGCCGCGTAACCGGTTAAGACGATTTAGACATTTTATTCAGCCCGCATTGCCCAAGCTGAACGACCATGTGCTCCATGATCGTTGCTTCGAACCGTCCGCGAACCTCCGTTAAGCTGCTCCAGCTCTTGTTGGGGTCGCTTTTACTCGGAAGTGGGCTGGCGGCCGCCGCACAGAATGCCGAGCCGGCGACCACCCTCGAGCAGGCGATCAGCCAAGTACAACAACAGACCGGCGGCAAGGTGCTGTCGGCCAATACCATCGGCACGATGCGGCGTGGACGCGGCGCGTTCGAGCACCGAATTCGGGTCCTGACCCCCAATGGCCACATTCGCGTGATTTCGATTTACACGGACGCGGCCAAGTCCCCCGCACCGGCCGAGGCCGATTCAACCAAAAACCCCGCCCTTCCGGGCGATGGCAATAAGGAGAAACACTGATGCGCATCCTTTTGGTGGAGGACGAGGCGCCGTTGCGCGAGACGCTCGCCGCACGCCTCAAGCGCGACGGCTTTGCCGTCGATGCCGCTCAGGACGGC
>Ga0207695_10000440_pt1 | contig 90940 bp, 88 predicted proteins | sample KBSC54metaG_FD_184354 | JGI IMG/M metagenome (GOLD analysis project Ga0207695, IMG submission 184354) | Corn rhizosphere microbial communities from Kellogg Biological Station, Michigan, USA - KBS C5-4 metaG (SPAdes) (version 2) | ecosystem: Host-associated > Plants > Roots > Rhizosphere > Soil... | reverse complement strand
CTGGTTCGCCGTGCAAATATCTGAAGAGACGCGTGCGAAAACTACGGCGGGCGCGTGGGCAGTTGGCACCCAATTAAATCTCGAACGCGCGCTCGCGCTGGGTGAGGAACTCGGCGGGCATCTGGTGTTGGGCCATGTGGATGGGGTCGCCCAGGTGAAATCGATTGAAACTATTCAGGATTCTACCGTCATTACCATCACACCTCCCGCGGAATTATTGCCATTCATTGCGCCAAAAGGTTCGGTTTGTTTGGACGGCATCTCTTTAACCGTGAACGCCGCCGTGCTAGATACATTCACCATCACCCTTGTTCCCCATACATTATCATGCACAAACTTTCAAAACTTGCACCCGGGCAGCTTGCTGAACATCGAGGTGGACATGATCGCGCGCTATCTGGCACGCATCATGTCAGCACGCACGTAACTCGGCACACCGGCGAACTAGCCGCGATTTCATCGGTCGATGAAATCCTAGCTGATATCCGCGCCGGCAAGATGGTCATTATCGTCGATGACGAAGACCGCGAGAATGAGGGCGATCTGGTTGTGGCCGCCGAATTCGCAACGCCCGAAGTGATTAATTTTATGGCGAAATTCGGGCGCGGGTTAATTTGCGTGACGCTGGATAAAGCGCAGGTGAACCGCCTCGGCCTGCCGTCGGTGATGAGCGCAAACAGCAACCGGTTCGGCACGGCTTTCACAGTGTCTATTGAGGCGCGCCATGGCGTGACGACAGGCATCAGCGCGGCGGATCGTGCGACCACCATCGCAGCCGCCATTAATCCCAATGCAAAGCCTGAAGATGTTGTGACACCCGGGCATATCTTTCCATTGTTGGCGAAAGACGGCGGTGTGTTGGTGCGAACCGGACAGACCGAAGCGTCGGTTGATCTGGCGCGCATGGCAGGTTTAATTCCCGCAGGTGTGTTGTGTGAAATCATGAATGATGATGGCACCATGGCGCGATTGCCGGACCTGGTTGGTTTTGCGCAGTTTCACAATATCAAAATCGGTACGATTGCGGATTTGATTGCCTATCGCCGCGCATCGGAAAAAATGGTCGAACGCATACTGGAAACGGACTTCACCAGCCGCTTTGGCGGTAAATTTAAAATGATTGTTTTTGCCAATCATCTGGACGGCACGGAACATATTGCCTTAATAAAGGGCGATATCGGCGGTGATGCGCCGGTGCTCGTGCGCATGCATGCATTGTCCATTTTGCGAGATGTTTTGGGGGATTCAGCAGATCCGTCCCATGATGAATTGCAACATGCGATGCAACAGATTGAACAGACGGGCAAGGGCGTTGTGGTGTTGATCCGCGAATGGGATCCGCAGGGACTTTCACGTAAACTCAAAGCCAAAATATCGGCTGAGAAGCCTATGGCTCTTGAACTTCGCGATTATGGGATTGGCGCACAAATTCTAGCAGACCTGGGTGTGCATGAAATGACTTTACTGTCTAATCACCCGCGTGCCGTGGCGGGGCTGGAAGGTTATGGGCTGACAATCGCAGGCTGGCAGCCTATAACCGATTCAGCGTAAGATCAGTTTTTCAGGAGAATACCATGCTGGATATGCACATGATGCTGGTGCAAAGCACCTTTAATCGAGACATTACGGATCAATTATTTAGTGGCGCGGTAACATTACTAGATAAGTACAAAGCAACCTATGAGCATTACCTGGTTCCGGGCGCTTTTGAAACGACGGCTGCGATTCAGTGTGCGATTAAGGGCATGGAATTTGCCAAGGCGCGTCGGCGGTTTAGCGGGTATATTCCGTTGGCCTGTGTGATCCGCGGCGAGACCAGCCATTACGATCATGTGGCGCATGCGGTGTTTAATGGTATGAATGAATTGGTGCTGCGTTATACGATTGCCCTGGGCAACGGTATTTTGACGACAGAAAATTATGATCAGGCATTGGAGCGTGCCAGCTTGACAGGGCGCAACTGGGGCGGGCAAGCGGCGGAGACTTGTATTGAGATGATTAAACTCAAGGGCAAATTCGCGCTGTTTCCGCGCAGCTAGTGGCCAAGCCGCAAAAACCATCCAGGAAAGCACGTATGACTGCCGCCCGTCTGGCGGCAGTGCAGGCACTGTATCAACAGGCTTTATCTGGCGCATCCTTAGCCGAAGTTAAGGCGCAATTTTTAGAGCATTATGCGGGCGGTGATCTAGATGGCGATCGCCTGGTGCCGCCAGATGAAGCACATTGGCTGATGGTCTTGGATGGGGTGGAAAATTACGCCTGGCAATTGGATCAGGCGATAGATGCGGCCATTCATGCTGCCCAGCCAGACCGCAAAGTAGATAATATGGAAATCCTGCTGCGGCTGATTTTGAGATGTGGCGCTTTTGAAGTATTGCATCAAATTGCAGAAAAATCCATTATTATCAATGATTATGTAAATGTTGCTAAAGCATTTTATCAATTAAAAGAGCCCGCCTGGGTGAATGCGGTTCTGGATAAACTCTAGTTAGGAGGCAGGGCGCCAGGCCTGGTAATCACCTGTGGCTTTGGCGCGATGCGCGGCGCCAAGCTGATGCCCGGGCGGCAGGTAAGCGCCGGATGAGCCCGTCATATTAGCAATAGGCGGTTTTTGCCAGCGGCGGCGGAAGCGCGCGGCTTCGTCGTTGGTTGGTAAGGTATCGGACTGATGATGCAGCCAAGCATGCCATTCGGGCGGCACTTCGGATGCGTCAACATAGCCAGTCTTATAAATCACCCAACGACGCGAAGCTTGCTCGGCGCTGCCTGAAGACTGTGCGGGCGAAAGTTTCGTGCGTTCTTCGTAATATTTATTACCGAATTCGTCTATTCCAACGGATAGGCCACCGCGCAATAAGGTCACGAATTTAATATGCGTCTGCGACAATGTGCCTAGGAGTGGCGAGAGGAAATTGAAGTTCATAAGAAATATGTTTAACTGATATTGGACCGTTCAGCAATTCCGTTTATTAGCCAGGCAAGTTTGAGATATGCCCTGAATGCAGCTCACAATTAATAATGGGCTAGTTGCGCTTTAATAATTCCCGGCCCCCAGCAAAACGACTTCCTCCGCGCCCGCCACATCGATTTTCAGAAAGGTCACATTTTCCAGTGCCTGCGCGTCCAACGTGCTGATCTACACCTATTCCTCCTCAATCTCGGCCTGATGTAAAATTCTTGAATTCGGTCGGAATTAAATTCATTCACCACGGACGACCAACCCGTTACCAAATTACCGCGAATTCTGCGTGTGCGGAGTTGAGGCCGCCAAAACGGTCCCCAACGCCATATGATAGAGTTCCAGATATTCCGGCCATATGCCGCCACGGCGGTGATAAACTTGCGCCATCAATTCAAACGCCACTTGCCGTTTGGATTCGAAAGTAACAATGTGTTTTTCACCTTCAAACATCATAAATTGCGTCAGATGAAATCCGATATTGCAGCCCACATCCACCAGGGTTCCAGGCGGCAGAAAAGCAGGGGGTATCTTGAAATAAAGCGGGTCAGGTTCAGTTATGTCGGCAATATACCGGAGATTCTATTTAAAAAAACCGCCGGAAATTTCGACGGTTTTTTTACAGAAGTCAAAATAACAAAAACTCAATTTGCTTGCCGTCTTAAGAAGGCGGGAATTTCCAACAGATCTTCATCCGCTTGAGACAATTTTGCTGGCTGTTGGTTGACCAGTTGCGGTTCGCGACGTTGAGGTTCTAGGGTATTACTTTCAGAAGTATTTGAGTTGCCCAGATTCAATCCCATGAAGCCGTTAGTGCGCGCATTATCATGATCTTCTATTTCGGGCCCGGCTTTCTTACCTGTCGCCATACCGGTCACCCGCTCAAACAGCGAAGGCCCTTTTTTCTTGGACTCTGTGGCGGTTTGAGCAAGCGTTTGTTGCGGCCTATCCTGTTCAGAAAACAAGCTCGGTTGTGTCGGTGCTGCCTCATTCATCCGCATGGTTTGCTGCTGTTGATGCGACGTGGCCAAGCTTGAAGAAGTCACTTGCTGGCTTGTTGGTGCGGTAGGCGCAACCGAAACCCATGGCGATGATGGTTCCGCGCTTTGCGGCGTTTCATCGTACAGATGTGCAAAGTCAGGCTCAAAAGTTTGCGTGATTTCGCGCGCAATAACTGTCAAGTTTGGTGATGGGGTCGTTTGCGCAGGGGCTGATTGAGCCGGAGCCATTTGCAGCGCAGCATTACCATAACTTTGCGGTGCAGTTTGATATTGCGGCGTGGTTGCGGTTGGCGTGTTTGATTGAGAAGGTGCCGTGCTAGTCACGCGCAAACCACCTTGTCCTGTACTGGTAGGTTGTGCGGAACGTGCCATTGTCATCGGCGCAGACGTTTGGCCATAGGTACTATTTGTATTCTGCGACATAGGACGCAGATTAATGCCTGCGGATTTGTCCGCCGAAGCTGCGCCAGCACCATAGGCGGATGCTGTCGCCGCTGCGGGTGGTGTGGCATTGCTATTGCTGGGTGAAGTGCCCGCAAATGGCGAGGTATTATTCGCGGGAGAAGCAGATGTACTTTGATTGGAACCACTGCCCAGGCTGCTAACGCGCATCGCGGCTGGTGCGGAAACACTGCCTCCGCCATTATTTGCCGCTGTCATCGAAGCGAAAGGATTAGGCTGCGCATTTGGCGCCATGGTACGCATGCGGTCGTTATTGGTGCGGCGTGCGACATCAGCCTCAATACCGGTCGCAACAACGGATACGCGCATTTTGCCGTTCATGCTTTGATCAAATGTTGAACCAAAAATGATATTCGCTTCCGGATCGACTTCATCACGGATGCGGTTGGCGGCCTCATCAACTTCAAATAACGTCATGTCCGTGCCGCCGGTGATGTTAATCAAGACGCCGCGCGCGCCCTTCATCGAAACGTCGTCTAATAACGGATTAGAAATTGCAGACTCGGCGGCGTCAACGGCGCGGCGCGCGCCTTCGGCTTCGCCCGTGCCCATCATGGCTTTGCCCATTTCGGACATCACGCTGCGGATATCGTTGAAATCCAAATTAATCAGACCAGGCATGACCATCAGATCCGTCACGCCGCGGACACCGGAATGCAAAACCTGATCCGCCATGTTGAATGCATCGGCAAAAGTGGTTTGCTCATTCGCGATGCGGAACAAATTCTGGTTTGGAATAATGATGAGGGTATCAACATGATCTTGCAGTTGTTCAATACCGGCCTCGGCTTGCTTCATCCGCAAAGAACCCTCGAAATGGAACGGTTTGGTGACAACGCCGACGGTCAGGATGCCGTGTTCACGCGCCGCGCGCGCAATCACTGGTGCAGCGCCCGTGCCCGTGCCGCCGCCCATGCCGGCCGTGATAAAGACCATGTTGCTGCCCTGGATGGATTCCAGGATTTCATTGATCGCTTCTTCTGCTGCGGCGCGGCCCACATCCGCCCGTGCGCCCGCGCCTAAACCGCGCGTGATATTCGTGCCCAATTGAATTTTGCGTGACGCCAAGGATTGCATCATCGCCTGGGCATCCGTATTGGCGATTAAAAACTCCACACCCTCCAAATTCGCGCGGATCATGTTGTTGACGGCATTGCCGCCCGCGCCGCCCACACCGATAACGGTAATGCGGGGCTTCATGTGATCGTTGGTTTGGGGAATGGAAAGAGAGACCATGGGGTTGCGCTCCTGTGCGGCGACTGGGTGGATTGTGAAATCAGGTATAGGGCGGATCGACTCAAAAAAATAGTGCCGCGAAGCGCAGAATCGCACCCCGCGAATCATTTGATACTACCATATCTGGTAGGGGCGGGAAGGGATACGAAGCGGATATAGCGGTAATATTTAAAAATAAAAGCCGCGCAGGGGGCTGCGCGGCGGATGCTAATTTATTAGGCATCAGATTAGTTATCGTGTTCCACCACCACGTGGTCCACGTGTTCGACTTGCGCCGGTTGCGGTTGAACCACCACGGTGCGGTCTGAACCGCAAGCAGCTAGGGAAACGGCAAGGCCGAATAGACTTGCAAAAGATAGCATAATTTTCATAGGGTTTCTCCGGGGTTGTTATTGATCGTAAGCTTCATCGTCTGAAATTTGCGGCGCGCCGGAAACTGGCCCCGAAGTTTCAACATGATGATATTCAGTTTTTGTATAGGGTTGCACCACACGGTGGTATTCCACACTACTGCCATCTGGTTCAACTGTGGTATGGTTGTAAACAGTTGGTGCGCCAGGTTCGATCGCATAAGTATTATACTCGGTTGTGCGCGGCGGATCATAAACCGTATGCTCCACGGTGCATGCCGTAATGATGGTTGCCAGGGGCAATAGGGCTAGGGCGATGATTTTCATAACAGCCTCCTTAGGTTGGTATGCTTTAACACTGAACGGGTGTAGTGAAACCGGCAATCTTATTTGGCGATGAATTGCGGAGGCTTTTGATAAAAAATTGATAAAGTCACGGCAGTATTTTTACCTACAATAAATTACAAATTTTCACGTAACCAGGCACGAACTTGTGCAAAGATATTTTGCGGCATGGCGGTTTCCATCGCCCCGAGATCGGGATTGGAAAAATGCTGCAGCGGATAAAGCAATAATCCGGCTGCGACAGCAAAGGCTGGGCCGGCGGTGGATTCCGCCAGACCGTTCACGCGCATTGGGCGGCCATGGCGCACCTGTTTGTCCAGCATGGCTTGGGCCAAATCGCGCAGACCCTGTAGTTGCGATGCGCCGCCGGTTAAAATCACGCGCCGCCCGGCGGATTGATGATGGCCGCTGGCCTCCAGCCGTTCGCGTACCAGTTCCAAAATTTCTTCCACGCGCGGTTGTATCACACCGACCAATAACGAACGAGGAATATGGTTCGTCATATCTTCTTCACCCACTTGTGGCACATCAATCAATTCCCGTTCGTCCGAAGCGGTTGCGACGGCGGAGCCGTATAAAGTTTTCATGCGCTCTGCTTGCGCAACGGGCGTTGTCAGGCCGCGCGCGATATCCATCGTGATATGCTGTCCGCCGATGGGGATACAATCCGCAAAAACCAGATGGCCATTTTGAAATACGCCAATACTGGTTGTGCCGCCGCCCATATCCAAAACCGTTGCGCCCAATTCCAGTTCATCATCCACCAGCGCGGAAAGCCCGGCGGCAAAGGGCGCCGCGACCATGCCGTCAATTTCCAGATGTTTGCGCTGCACGCAGGCCGCGAGATTTTTCACGCTATTCAGGCCCGCCGTGACTAGGTGCACCGAAACATTCAGCGCATCGCCGTACAGCCCGCGCGGATCCTTAATCCCTGTTTGGTCATCAACGGCGAAGTGCATGGGAATGGCGTGGATGAGTTGCTGTTGTTCGTTGCGCGCAATTTCCTGGCGCGACAGCGTCAAGGCGCGGTTAATCTGTGCATCCGTAACCTCACCATGCAAGGGCACAGTGGTCTGGTGGATCAGAGATTGCAGATGATTGCCGGAAATATTGATGATGACTTCGGAAATCGTTTCGCCCGCCATTTGTTCGGCGGCATGCACGGCCTGGCCGATGGCGCCCGCGGCGGCGTCAATATCCGACACGACGCTGTGGCGCAAACCCTGCGACAAATGATGGCCGATGCCGATGACGTTGGGCCGCCCGGCTTCATCCACGCGCGCGATCAGGCAGCAGATTTTATGGCTGCCGATATCCAGCGCCGTAATCAAACTGCCGCGCGTGCGGGTTTTCGGTTTTTGAGCGGCGGATAGGAACATTCCATTGGTATAGCTGATTCATTCCGGACAGGGAGCGCTACTGACGGTTAAGACAGTTGAATGCTCATTTTATTTGGGTTCTGGGGGCGTACTTGTCGGAGCAGGGGAGTTTTGACTCAGCGCCATGCCAGCGGCTTGTAGGACGATGCCCCTAAACTGCTGCCAAGATAACCCATGCTTTCTATCTGGCAAAACTCTATTTTTTAACTTACCAAACATGGTTTCAGTTATTTGAGGATTGCGCCAATCAAAACCAATTTCAAGCCACATAGGGATTTTTTCGTTTAATTTTTGGTTTCTGGCTTTGGATTGTAAAATAGCTTGTCCATCAATTTTTAGACTGCCTTGATTCAAACTGGCTACGTAAGCACGACAGATGGCTGTAAGTTCAGATGGCAATTCCGCATTTCTATGACCATACATTTGTTTTGCTAATAGTTTTTTATTTTTAACTGTAATCTCCATTGTGCCAACTCTGCCATCTTCATGGGCAATTTCATGCCATGGGCTTTTCTCGCCAACCCGTAGGGATATGATAAAGCTCTTAGCTAAGGCAGCATTCGCGACAAATGTTCCAACACAATGTTCCATCACTTGTCCTTCTGCAATCAGCTCAAAAGGTGTTTTAAGCGGAACAAATTCAAAATCACTTTGAGCATACTTTGCATGAGGTAATGAAGCCCAAGTTAAATCCTCATGTCCGCGTATATCTAGGGTAATGGCTCCAAGGTGATGGGCCCGTTGATGCCAATCTTGTATAGCGTTAACTAATTGCGCTGGTGTGGAATAAAGCTTTGGTATTATTTGTTTGGCTAATTCCGCAAGTTGTTCACGGTTGTTTGCTAAAGCTGGGTTGATTTGTAATAAAATAGGATAAATTAACTTATTCTGGGTAAAATCACGAAATTCTTCCACGTTCTCGCCAAGGCGCTGCCAAGTATCAAATCGGTTGATGGCTTTAATTAAAGCCTGACGATCTTGCTCTTTCATAGTAGGATTTAAAGTTACTTGCCCCATAAGCTCTGGCGCAATTTCTTGAAGAAGATAAAGCGTATGTATAATTCTGTGATTTTCACTGAAATCACTAATGTTGCAGGGCTTATCCACGTTTCTAAGGGCTTCAAAAACTTCCTTTAAAATTGCCTCATAGGTATCCTTGAGGCGTTGACGAACATGAGGATAACGGGCCAAGGTTTTATCAAACGAGGTAAAGAGATTTATTAATTCTTCATTTGATTTTATTGCTTCTTCTGATTTATCAACGCCATCAATCCCGTAACGTCTTATTAAGGCCGCAACGTGACTGCAAATTGAATCGTAAGCTTGCCATTTTGGAATGACATCAAGGGTGATAAAAATTTCTGATAGCGTCGAGCATGCTTTCAAAGCTTTCAATAACATATCTTCAATACTAATTGTTCGCTTTTCCTTGGCTTCCTTTTCGGCAATAATTTCTAAGGTTTGCAAAAGGCGCGATTTCATTCGCGGGCTATCTTTAAAAGGTGCAAAAACATTAATGATATCAGGCGCTTCCTCAGGCTCAAGTAATATTTCAATATCATGAATTGCTGTTTTAAAAGCGCTATCCGATAGATGGTGGGCGCATGCCCATAAAATTAAGCGACTAATAGCATTTAAGCTTTGGAAGGGCTGCATTGGCGTTCCTTCCCACACTTTCTCCATACTTTCTAATATAGGTTTTAGGTTATCTAAGCCCCTAGTTGAAATTTCCAGATGACCATATAGGCATAATATAGTGCTGCTTCCATCCTCTCGCTCGCCTTGTACGTATTGATATTGCCGTGGGAAAGTCTGCTCTAGCAACGCTTCAATTTCTTGCGGGTCGTTCAAAGCCAAAGTGTCCATTAATATTTATCCTGCCATTGTTAATTTTAAGCAAATCTATCAAGATCAAAAGAATAAACGCAAGCTTTTATGTGCTTATTAGGATTTTTAAGTTAAACTAAGGCGAAGTTATTCCCCCTCAACCCGGTTTCGGCCATTTTGTTTAGCGCGGTACAGGGCAGCGTCGGCGCGCTCGATCAGGGTCTCCAGACTTTCATCCGCGCGGTATTGCGCGGCGCCCACGGAAATCGTGATTTGTCCTAATTTTTCCTGATTGGTGCGGTTGACAACTTCTTTGCTCGCCACCGCGCGGCGCAGGACTTCCGCCACGCGGACGGCATTTTCCAACGGCGTATTGGGAAGGATGATGGCAAATTCCTCGCCGCCGTAACGCGCGGCGGTATCCTGACCTTTCAAACCCTTTTTAAAAGTTTGCGCGACCAAGCGGATGATCTGGTCACCTGCCTGATGTCCATAGGTGTCATTGAACTTTTTAAAGAAATCGATATCCACCAGCAGCAGGGACAGGGGCCAGTTTTCCTCCCCCGCCTCTGCGGTCGATTGCAGTAATTTAAGATCAAAAGATTTCCGGTTGTTGATGCCGGTTAAGCCGTCCGTCATGGCGTCTTCGCGCGTGTGTGCCAAATCTTGTTTCAAGACGCTCAGTTCCTGCGTATTCTCACTCAATCGCTGTTGCAAGGCTTCATTTTGCAGCTGCATGGCTTTGGCATCATCAACCAGCTGGCCCACAATCTCTTTTAACGTTCCCGGGGTGAGGACGGCAATGCCGTCTAGGCGGTCGGCCGCGTTGTCCAGATTGACGTTGAATTGATTGGTATGCTCTCCGGCCTCGCGGATAATATTTTCTGCGCGCGTCAAAGTTTCCTGAAGCCGGCTTACACCGGCGAGCGCCTGTTCTTCCAGGGCCTTTTCATGCAAATAATGGTCATAAAGTTGCTCGAGCTGAGCGCCAATCGCTTTCGCAGGGCTTTTCGAAATAATCTCAATTGCGCGCGTAAGTTCAGGATGCAGGTGGCTAAAATAAGCGTACCAGACGGCATAATTTTTCGGCACGGGCGGGATCTGTTCCGATGCCATGCGGGACATGGCTTCCATGCCGATTTTATTGGCGCTGGTGAAGTCCAGCTGGGGTTCAGGTTCTGCCTTCATGCCTTCTTTTATAAATGCGTCGTGAAAAAAACACTATACTTGGCAATCTCTTTACGCTCTGTTAAGGATCATATAGTACCTTATCGCAAGAAGCTTTAACATCAGAGAACCATGATGACCTTTTCTAAACAGTTAATGATCGCCGCGCTGCTTGCGGTATTTTTGGCCATACCGGTGCGTGCATCGGATGATGGCGCGCCTTCGGACCCATTTGAGCCGGTCAACCGGGTATTTTTTAATTTTAATGAAGGCGTGGATGTTGTTTTTCTGGAGCCACTGGCCAAACTATACCGATTTGTTTTGCCTGATTATGCGCTGGACCGCATCCACCATATGTTAATGAATATCCGCGAACCTTTGTCTACGGTGAACTATGTGCTGCAAGGCGATGTGGATAATGCGGGCGAAAGTTTGCTGCGGTTTCTGGTGAATAGCACCGTGGGTTTGGTCGGCATGTATGATGTCATCGGCGACCAATCTGAAGATAATTTGACCGGTTTCGGTGATACATTTGGTCGTTGGGGTATCGGCCCAGGACCGTATTTAGTTCTACCTTTAATTGGGCCGAGCGACTTGCGCGATGCTGTGGGTTTGACGGCGGATTATTATGGCGATCCGGTACGCATTGCGATGCACGGCGGAGATATGGATATAGATAATCCAGAGACGCTTTATACCGCCTTGCAGGTGGAGCAGGGCTTTGACGCGCGGTCGCGTTTATTGAAACAGATTGATGACCTACGTAAAAACTCACTGGACTTTTATGCGGCGGCACGTAGTATTTATTTGCAACGGCGCGCAGCAAAGATTGACGGTAGCAACACTGATGGCAACTCTGGCGCAGCGCCTGAGATTCCTAACTATAACCATTAAAGGGTAACAATGCGTTTTGGTCTGATTTTGCTGGCGGCTGTGCTGTTGCCATTGCAACTGTTATTGGCGGCGACGCCGCAAGAAACTTTTATCGATCATATGGGGCAGCAGGCAATTTCTGTTCTGGCAGATAAAAGCATGACCTTGGACGGGCGTCATGCGGCTTTTGCTAAATTATTTAATCAAAATTTTGATTTGAAGACAATTGGACGCTTTGTTCTAGGTCGTCATTGGCGCGAAGCGAGTGATGATCAAAAGGCACAATACCAACAGCTCTTTGAAAAAATGGTGATTACAGTTTATACGCAGCGTTTTGATAATTACGCGGGCCAACAGTTTTCCGTGCATGGTTCTACGCCGGTGGATGGCGCCGCCAGCGATGTTCTGGTTCATTCGCAAATCGTTCAAACAGAGCAGGGCGCGCCGCCCGTCGCTGTGGATTGGCGCGTGCGCAGTGAAGGCAGCCAGAATAAAGTTGTCGATGTGATGGTGGAGGGCGTTAGCATGAGCCTGACCCAGCGCAATGACTTCGACGGCGTCGTCGCGCAAGGCGGCATGGATGGTTTGATTAGAGATTTGCAGGCGCGTGTTTCGGGTGAAAAACCTGTCGCTTTGCCAACCGGGCAGACAAAATAATAAATTCTAATTTGGTTTAATTATTTGCTGCCTGAAAGCAATTATTTAGACCCGAACAGCGCATCCGCCGCAGCACGAGAAGAGGATTTTTTCATGATTTCCGCCTGGACGCGCTGGATTTCTGCCCCCAGCATCTCCATGTATTCCTCAAGTTCGGCAACCGACATGAAATCCAAATTCTTGGGTTTGTGCGGGGCGCTGGTACTCCGGGGATTGTCATCTTCTAGCAACACATCTAGGCTTATAGTAAGAAATGGCCCGAATGGCCATAGGCATCGGCTTCCGCCGAGGCCTAAGTTCTTCTAAAGTCCTAAGAAATAGGATTCGGACATGAAACGAAGCGACGACAAAAGTCAAAACACGCTCTACTGCTCTTTTTGCGGGAAATCCCAGCATGAGGTGCGGAAGCTCATTGCCGGTCCCACGGTATTCATCTGTGATGAATGTGTCGACCTCTGCATGGATATTATCCGTGAAGAAGGCAAGCAGCAGCTTATCAATCAAAAGGACGGCGGCGGCTTGCCGACGCCAAAAGAAATTAAGGCTGTCCTGGATGATTATGTGATTGGGCAAGAGCGCGCCAAACGAGTGCTGTCGGTTGCTGTACATAATCACTATAAACGCCTGCAACACCTGGGCGAAGGTCATGGGGTTGAGCTGCAGAAATCCAATATCTTGCTGGTCGGCCCGACTGGTTCGGGTAAAACCCTGCTCGCGCAAACTTTGGCGCGCATTCTGGATGTGCCGTTCACCATGGCGGATGCCACCACCCTGACCGAGGCCGGTTATGTGGGTGAGGACGTCGAGAATATCATCCTGAAACTGCTCCAGGCGTCTGATTACAATGTCGAAAAAGCCCAGCGCGGCATCGTTTATATTGACGAGATTGATAAGATCTCACGCAAATCTGATAATCCATCCATCACGCGCGATGTCTCGGGCGAGGGCGTGCAACAGGCGCTTTTGAAATTGATGGAAGGCACGGTGGCAAGTGTGCCGCCGCAGGGTGGACGCAAACATCCGCAACAGGAATTTTTGCAAGTCGACACCACAAATATTCTCTTTATTTGCGGTGGTGCTTTTGCCGGTATTGATAAAATTATCGCCATGCGCCGAAAGGGCTCCAGCATTGGTTTCGGTGCCGATGTTAAAGGGCCTGACGAACGCGGCGTTGGCGCGATTTTGCAAGATCTGGAAACAGAAGATTTGTTGAAATTCGGTATGATTCCGGAGTTCATTGGCCGCGTACCCTTGGTCGCGACACTCGAAGATCTAGATGAAGCCGCGCTAATTAATATTTTGACAGAGCCCAAAAATGCTATCGTGAAGCAATATGCCACGTTATTTGATATGGATGGCGTAAAGCTGAAGGTGGATGAAGGGGCTCTTCATGCGATTGCGAAATTGGCAATTGAGCGCAAAACTGGCGCACGTGGCTTGCGGTCGATCATGGAAAATATCCTGCTGAATCCAATGTATGAAGTGCCGGGCGATGCAACCGCACGCGAATTACTCATCACCGAGGATGTTGTGAACAAAAAGGCAGAGCCTGTAGTTATTCACGGCGAGGCTGTTCCGGACGGCGAAGGCAAGGATAAAGAAAAGAAAAAACCCGCATTGAAACCGGCCAAAGATTCCAAGGAAAAAGAAACGGCTTAGGTTTGCTTTTGCATGACCGCCGCAAAAAAGCCATCGGTGCTATGTTGAGAGGGTGAGAGAATGAGATAAGACGAGGATGAGACAGGAATTCTCACTTTCTCATTTCCTACTAATTTCACATTTTCAGCAGCGTCAGCCGCCTCAATAGCAGGTAGCAGACGAAAATCCGAATGCTTCGTCAGAAATTTTTCCACCTGCATTTGATTTTCATCCGGCAATAGAGAGCAGGTTGCATAAACCAGCCGCCCGCCAGGTTTGACCAAACGAGCTGCGCTGGCCAAAATGCGGGTCTGCAGCGGCAGTAATTCCGCCAAACCTGGTCCCAATTGTTTCCATCGCGCATCCGGGTTGCGCCGCCATACGCCGGTGCCGCTGCACGGTGCATCCACCAATACGCGATCGAACTGTCCGGCGCTGCGTTTCACCCATTTGTCATTTTCACTCGTCAAAGGGCGGATTTGAATATTCTCCAAGCCCGCGCGCGTGAATCGCGTACGCGATTTTTCCAGCCGCCGGTCCAGCACATCACAGGCGATCACGCGGCCTTTATTTTCCATCATGGCGGCAATGGCTAGAGTTTTGCCGCCTGCGCCTGCGCAGAAATCCACGATTTGCTCACCCGGTTGCGCGCCAACTAATAGCGCAATCAACTGCGATCCTTCGTCCTGAATTTCTATCCCTCCGCGTTTGTATAAATCCAAAGTAGGCAGGGCAGGGCGCCCATAAATGCGAATGCCGAATGGTGAGTAGGGCGTCGGCGCGGCGTCGATTTTGGCGCCTTTTAATTCCTGGATTGCTGCCGCACGTGTAATAACACGCGGGTTCACACGCAGGTCCATCGGAGCCCCGATTAACATGCCGCGCATTTCGGCGGCGAAATTATCGCCAAATACCGTCTGGAATTTCCCCGCATATTCTTCCGGGCATTCGACCTGAATATAAAGCGGCATTTCAGGCGGCTCCAAAACAGCGCCTAATCGCATTAACAAAAATAGTTCCTCTTCCCGCAGACGGGCAGGAGCATAATGCTCGCCAACAAAGGTCTCCTGAATTTCTTCCAGCCCCCAATGTTCGATTAACAGTAACTGAGCCAGCACCAAATTACGGCCGTCGCGCCTAACGACCGCTTGTTCCAAATGCCAGGATAGGCGAAAAAAGTGGCGCAGAATCAGGTAAATTTGGGCAGCGACGGCGCTGCGATCTTTAGAGCCGATATATCTTCGCGCACGGAAATAGGCGGAAATCACAGCATCCGCCGGACGCGGCTCGGCGATAATTTCATCCAAACATGCAATAACCGCGGCAATCCGCCCAGCAGGAGTCATACAGCCACTATAACGGTCTTAATTCAATAAACCAAAGTATTATGGTGCTACAACAGTAGGTTTTGGAACATGTTTAGGTTTAATGCTAAGTAAGGCCTGTTGAATGCGAACTACCTCGTGTCTTCGTTCAGGTGGAACTGGCTGGAGATTGAATTCTATTTCAACTCCTGCAAGACTTTGTCCATCCTTTAGACCTTGGTAGGGCACAAAAAATACTGTTTGGTCTTTATCTTCAGGTTTGCGAATGATAAGAGCATAAGGTCTAAAAGATATTTGGTTTGGATTTACACCGACACCAGTAAAGGCTTCGATGATCGAGGTTTTAATTCTCTCTAATTCTTTATCTGTTGTGCAGAATACAGTGCAATCCCGGGTTCCTAGGCCCACCCCTGCGACTTGTTGAATTGCCTCTCTCAATGCATATCTCAAAAATCTATTAGGTTGCTTGCAAGGATCTGCCTTGTTACGGTGAGTGTAATCCATACTCATGCCTGCCGCTACCGCGCTTTGATTAATAAGTGAATTTGCAGTCTTTGAACCAAGATATGTGATGTTACTTGAATTAGGGCGTCTTTTAGTTTTTAAAGTTTTTTTCGGATCCAAAAGGCCTACAATTGTCTTTAACTCATTAATTTCATCACGATATCTACTATTAATCTCTGCAGCAATTGAGCCCTGAGCAAGAGCCTGCCGAGCAACTAGGCATTGGTTTATAGATCTGAAGTTTAGGGATCTTAAAGTGCGAACGACAAGTCTTGCCTCTCTTTTAGTGCTAGCAGTGGCAGTTTGCTTGGCTAATAAATCTCCAAGCTCTCTGAAAGATCTAATAGATTTTCTTGGGAAAAGTTCAGTTAACATATCATTAACCGTTAAAGCTGAAGCTGTTGGCGGCGATAAATTATCTGCAATTATTTTACTTTGAGCTGCTTCGCGTTTTAAAAATTTTTTTAAAAACCGCTTTTTATCTCCAGACATTTTTTATTTCCTTAGTCTAAATATACCCATAAGAGTATCTTTTTTGTGTGCACTCAATGTTACCTAAAATCTGATCCAAAAAGCAAGAAATTTTTTACTTGCGGAAAAATCCCTTTATTGGATTCCTATTACAAATTCACTCAACCCAGGCTAGCCGCTCCGCTGGCGGAGTTTTTCTAGTTCCGTACCGCGCAGGTTGGCCCCCGCCAGGTCGGCGCCCGAAAAATCGGCCGAGGCGGTGTTGGCATCCATCATATTGGCGCCGCGCATTTCAGCCTTGCTGAAATTGGCTCCAATTAGTACCGCGCCCATCAGGTTGGTCGACCAGTCGCGGCCCAAAAGACGGCCATTTTGATCCCGCAGCGGCACGTTGTTAAATTTGGCCCCGGTCGCATCGGCCCCGGACAAATTCGCTTTACGTAAATTGGCACCGGAAAAATCTGTCCCGCATAGTTTCGCATCCTGGAATTCGGTTTGTGATAAATCCGCCATGATGAAACTCGCGCCTATCAAATTGGCGCTGGTCAATTTTGTGCCGCGTAAATTCGCGCCGTCTAAATTCGCGCCCGCCAAATCAATATGGGATAAATCTTCATTCGGGAGGTCAGCGCGCCGGCTGCGTTTGCCGCCAGATTGCTTCCAGTCAAAATGGTCCTGCAGCACGCGTTTGATATAGGTGCTGAAATCATCCACGGTTTTTGTAATTGCTACCGCATCCATGGCCGTGTCTAAATTAACATCCTTCAGTTTCGCGCCAGTCAGGTCGGCACCTTTCAAATTGGCGCCATCCAAATTCGCACCCGCCAATTGTGCACCTCGTAAAATGGCGTCCGATAAGTCGGCATTGCCAATATGGGCGCCCATCATGTTAGCATCCGACAAATTGATATTCCGCATTTGAACGTTGGAAAGATTGGCGCCGCCCAGCATAGCGCCTTGTGCATTAACATTATGGAGTGTGCTGCCTGATAAATCTGCATGAGCAGCGGAACTGCCGCCCACATTACCTTGGGCGAAATTCACACCTTTTTCACCGCCAGCCATCAAGGCACCCGCTCTGAAATCCGCATTTTTCAAGTTTGCGCCGTCCAAGACGACATCTTTAATCTTTGCGCCGCGCAAGTCTGCTCCCTCTAAGTTGGCGCCAGCCATCATGGATTGGCTGAGCGTGGCGGCAAAAAAGTCTGCTTGGCGTAAATCTGCACCGGTAAAATCGCTATTGGTTAAATCTGCACCGGAAAACTTAGCGTGTTGTAAATTGGCCCGCGCAAAGCTGCTACCGCGCAAATCCTGCATCGCAAAGCTCGCGCGCTGACCCCCGGCCTTATTTTGTAGCCACGTTTCATGTTTTTTCAAAATTTCCACAATTTCTTGGGGTGTCATGCGCGAATCCAATGAACAAAGTGCTTGCAAGATTTTAAAAGGCCATGTTTATCTTGGCAAGCGAATAACGAAGGAAGTTTCATGGAACCAGTCTTGGCCGCGCGCATGCAACAAATTAAACCCTCCCCCACTTTTGCGGCGGCGGGGCGGGTAAAGGCCCTATTGGCTGAAGGGCGTGATATTATTGATCTGACACTTGGCGAGCCCGACTTTGATACGCCTGATCCGATTAAGGCTGCGGCGATTGCAGCCATTGAGCGCGGTGAGACGAAATATACGCCGGTCGATGGCACGATGGCTTTTAAAAAGACGATTTGCGAAAAATTCTTCACGGAAAACGGACTGGAATATAAGCCTGAAGAAATCAGTGTTGGTACTGGCGGCAAACAGGTGATTTATAACGCCCTCACCGTTACGATCCAGGAAGGTGATGAGGTGATCATCCCTGCGCCCTATTGGGTTTCCTATCCGGATATTGTTGTGCTGGCGGGGGCAAAGCCCGTGATTGTGCCCCTATCTGCTGATAGCGGCTTTAAAATTACGTCGGCGATGTTGCGCGCCACGATCACGCCGCGCACGAAATGGTTAATTATCAATTCACCTTCCAATCCGTGCGGCGCGGCCTATACGGCGGCGGAATTGCAGGCGCTGGTGGATGAATTAAAACAGCATCCGCATGTGATGGTTTTGTCAGATGATTTATACGAACATATCGTTTATGGCGATTTTAAATTCACCAATGTCGTAATGTTGGATGCGGAATTGAAATCGCGAACCCTGATTGTGAACGGCGTGTCGAAAGCCTATGCCATGACGGGTTGGCGCATCGGTTATGGTGCAGGGCCGAAATGGCTGATCGACGCGATGCGTAATCTGCAATCGCAATGCACCTCCAATCCCTGTTCGATCGCCCAGGCTGCCGGGATTGAAGCACTGGCGGGTGATCAAACGGTCGTGCATTCTCGTACGCAGGAATTTCAAAAAAGGCGCGATGCAATGGCGGCGGGTTTAAACAAAATTCCAGGTATGAAATGCCATGTGCCGGAGGGTTCATTTTATCTTTTCCCTAGTGTGGAAAAATTTATTGGTGCGGCAACGCCTAACGGCAAAACCCTAGCGGATGATACGGCGGTTACGATGTATCTGCTGGATGCCGCAGGCGTGGCGGTGGTGATGGGATCCGCCTTTGGTATGCCGGGCTTTATCCGCATTTCCTATGCGACATCGCTGGAAAAACTCCAAGATGCCTGTGCGCGCATGGCGAAAGCCTTAGGTGAATTGAAACCTGCTAATGGTCAATGCGCGGCGTAACAGTTGCGGCCATCGCCGCCCATGCGGCCGGGCAGGTGTCCGAGGATTCTTACGGACAGGTCGGCGATGAAAATCACGGTGCTGTCTGGGTGTTGGACGGTGCGACGGGTCTGGGTGATAAAAACTATATCGCGGGGGCCTATTCCGATGCTGCCTGGTATGCGCGCGAATTTTCAAAATCCCTGGTGGAATTTTCGCTAACTGCTGAGACACCAGAAGCAGTTTTTATGCTCGCCATTCAACAGGTCGCGCAACAATGGGATGATGCCATCGGGGTCGTGGATGTGCCGCGTTATTGTTTGCCTTCTGCCGCTGGCATCTGGCTGCGCTGGCGTGGCGGCATGCTGGAAGCCGTCAGCCTCGGCGATTGCCGCGCCTGGCATGTCGGTACGGATGGCTCCCTAACGCAACTTGGTTTATTGGATGAGGATCCGAATGATGATTGGGTTGCCGCACAAGTGGTACAACATCAGGCCGCTGGCATTGCGGCGCAGGATATGCGTGTCGCCGTGATGGATAACCTCCGCGCCGCGCGATCACGCATGAACCAGCCCGGCGGTTATTGGATTTTCGGCATCCACGCCGAAACCGCCCAACATTTGTATATCAAACGCCTGCCGCTGGCGCCCGGCCATTTAGTGCTCTGTAGCGATGGGCTGTTCCGTTGGGTGGATATTTACCGTCAGGGCGGTGCGACCGAATTTATACAGGCTTGCATCCAGGATATCCCCGGTGTTCTAGCCCGCGTACGCGAAGTAGAAAACGGCGATTCTGACTGCAAAGCTTACCCCCGCCTGAAGGTACATGATGATGCCACGGGCCTTGTATTGTGTGCGCAACAAGTCTAAATTTCACGCATGTCAAACGCTGCCGCGCGCCTGCAATCCCTTGGTATTACGCTGCCCGCTCCCGTCGCGGCGATTGCCAATTATGTCCCCTATGTCCTACAGACTAATATGCTGGTCGTCTCCGGCCAAGTTACCATCGAAAAAGGCGAGAGAAAATTTATCGGCCGTCTGGGTGAAAACATCTCCCTTGAAGACGGTCAAAAGGCCGCGCGTCTTTGTGCCGTTAATATTATCGCGCAAATCAATGCCGCGCTGAATGGTGATTTGGACCGCGTCGAGCGCATGGTCCGTCTTGGCGTTTTTGTGAATGCGACTTCAAACTTCACCGATCAATCCCTGGTCGCGAACGGTGCATCTGATTTAATGGTGGAAATATTCGGCGATGCCGGTCGCCATGCCCGCGCGGCGGTGGGCGTGGCATCCTTGCCCGGCGGCGTCGCGGTTGAGGTTGAAGCCACCGTTGCGGTAAAACCCTAGTCGCCGCGATTATTCATGCTATAAATTGAGGCATGAAATTCTTAAAAACCTGCCTGATTGCTGCGCTGTGCCTGCCGCTGCTGGCCGCTTGTGCCGATAAAAAGGATGATGATTACACAGAGCGCCCGGCGGAGCAAATTTACAAATCTGGCCTGAAAAAATTCGACGATCACAATTACGGCAGCGCGGCCAAGGAATTTGATGAGGTGGACCGCCAGCATCCCTATTCTGAATGGGCTTTGCGTGCGCAATTGATGGCAGCCTATAGTTATTATCAGGGCCTAAATTACAAGGAAGCATTAAAGGCACTGGAAAATTTCATTCAGGAAAATCCAGGCTATAAAGATGTTGCCTATGCCTATTATCTGCGCGCGCTGTGTTATTATGAACAAATTGTTGACATCACGCGCGATCAACAGACGACGGATTATGCACTGCAGGCATTACGCGATATCGTTACGCGCTTTCCAGATACCGAATATGCACATGACGCACAATTGAAAATTGATTTAGCGCTTGGCCAGCTGGCCGGACATGAAATGGACATCGGCCGTTATTATCAGCGTCACGGCATTTATCAGGCTGCCATCAATCGTTATCAGGTTGTCGTCAAAAATTATCAAACGACGGGGCAGGTGCCCGAAGCCTTACAGCGCCTGGTGGAGAGCTATTTATCGCTAGGCTTGACCGAAGAAGCCAAGCGCAGTGCTGCCGTATTGGGATACAATTATCCGGGCAATGAATGGTACCGCAAAGCCTATGGGTTGCTGGTGAAAGAGAAAGTTGCGCCCGCGGGCGGCGAGGATTCCTGGCTGCACCGGCAGGTGAAAAGCGTTTTATAGGTCCGCGGTGCTGACGCAATTATCCATTCGTGATGTCGTTTTAATTCAGGCGCTAGATTTAACATTGGCGCCGGGTCTAACTGTCATGACGGGCGAAACTGGCGCTGGGAAATCCATTATCCTGGATGCTTTGGCGCTTGTGCTGGGCGCACGGTCTGAAGCGCGACTGGTGCGTGCGGGCGCGCTTCAGGCTAGTGTCACTGCCAGCTTTGAATTGGCGAAAGAAAGTCCGGTACGTGCAAAATTGCATAAGCAGGGCATTACCATTAAGAACGAATTAATCTTACGCCGCGTTGTTGGCGCCGATGGAAAATCCAAAGCCTTCATTAACGATCAACCGGTTGGCGTTGGACTGCTGCGTGACATTTCACCAATGTTGGTGGATGTGCATGGGCAGTTTGATAATCATGGACTGTTAGATTCCGCAACGCATTTGGAATTGCTTGACCGTTTTGCTGGGCATGAGAAATTATTATTTGGTACTGTAATGGCTTATACCGATTGGCGCGCAAAAGAGTCCACGCTGCAAAACTTGCGCGAAACAGCAGCCAAGGCACAGGCCAATGAACTTTTTCTGCGCACCGCCGTAGCGGAATTGGAAGATTTATCGCCCGAAGTCGGTGAAGAAGAAAAATTAGCCAGCCGCCGCACGTTTTTGCAGCAACAGGAAAAATTATTTGAAGTTCTGCGTTATGCCGATGAAGGCATGGGGAATATGGAAACGAATCTACTCGACGTCCGGCGGCAGGTAGAAAAATTGTTGGATAAAACAGGGAGTATTTTATCTCCGTTATCTGCCGCGCTCGATATACTTTATGATGCTGTGGCGAATGCCCAAAGCGCGGCGCAAGATATTGCGAACCAAATTAATAATGATGATCAATCTTTGGAGCAATCGGAGGCGCGGTTGTTTGCCATCCGTGCATTGGTACGCAAGTATCATTGCACGGCAGATGAATTGCCAGACAAACGCCGGGAATTTACGCAGGCTTTAATGCTGATTGAGGACCAAGGTGATTTTATCACACGTTTGGAAAAGGAAGTGGCCACTGGGCGTGATCAATACATCGCAGCGGCAGAAAAATTATCAGCGTCACGCCGTACGGCGGGGGAAAAATTGTCCAAGGCTATTCAAAAAGAACTTGCGCCGCTGAAATTGGAAAAAACGGTTTTTGCCGTTGCGGTTGAACCGCTGAGTGAAACGCAATGGAGCGCGAATGGCATAGATGCCATGCGTTTTGTGGTGGCCATGAATCCGGGTCAGCCGATGGCACCTCTGCATAAAACCGCATCAGGCGGGGAAATGGCGCGGTTGCTGCTGGCTATTAAAGTCGTGCTGGCGAAAATTGAAAATATCCCTGTGCTGGTATTTGATGAAGTCGATACCGGTATCGGCGGCGCGGTGGCGGAAGCGGTGGGTGAGCGCCTGCAAAAGTTGGCGAAGGACGCGCAGGTGATTGTCATCACCCATGCACCGCAGGTTGCCGCGCGCGGTGCAAACCACTGGCGCGTCGCGAAATCGCAAAAAACAAAACAAACAATCACACAGGTGGATGTTTTAAATGATAACGGCCGACGCGAGGAAATCGCGCGCATGCTATCTGGTGCAGAAATTACAGGTGAGGCGCGGGCAATCGCGGCGCGGATGTTGGCGGGATGACTGATAAAATTCAGAAAAATATGCGTGAATTGGCCGCCGAAATTGTGCGGCATGATGCATTATATCACAGCCATGATGCGCCAGAAATTTCCGATTCAGAATATGATTTGCTGCGCCGCCGTTATGAAAAACTAGCCAAAGATTACCCACAATATGCCGCGGTCGACATACTCAATAAAGTTGGTGCTGCGCCCAGCACAGGATTTAAAAAGATTACACATGCGGTGCCGATGCTCTCGCTCGGCAATGCCTTTGACGCGAAAGACATTCATGATTTTATCGGGCGTATCCGCCGGTTTTTAAATTTACCTGAAGATACCAAAATCGCATTTGTGGCGGAGCCGAAACTGGACGGCCTTTCACTCTCATTACGCTATGAAAATGGCATTTTAATTCATGCTGTCACGCGCGGTGATGGCGCGGCGGGCGAAGACGTGACGGAGAATGCCAAAACAATCAAAAATATTCCGCAAAAACTTTCCGGTGCGCCACCTAAAATTCTGGAAGTGCGCGGTGAAATTTTCATGCACCGGGATGATTTTGAAAAACTGAATGAAACACGCGCGGCGGTGGGAGATGCCGTTTTTGCTAATCCACGCAATGCTGCGGCGGGTTCAATGCGGCAACTCGACCCAACCATCACCGCCGCGCGGCCCCTGCGGTTTGCGGCTTATACCTGGGGTGAAATTTCGGTGCCACTCGCACCGACTTTATGGGAGTCGCGTACCTTGTTAGAAAATTTTGGCTTCCAGCTAAATTCACCGACACAAATATGCGAAACTGAAACTGAATTACTGGAATTCTACCAGCAGATTTTGATGGGACGTACTAACCTGCCATTCGATATCGATGGCGTGGTTTATAAAGTAAACGACCTAAAATTACAGGATCAATTGGGTTTTGTTGCGCGCGCTCCGCGCTGGGCCATCGCGCATAAATTTCCTGCGGAACACGCTCTGACGCGTTTAAATGCCATTCATATTCAGGTGGGCCGTACGGGCGCTCTCACGCCGGTTGCCGAACTCGCACCCATTAATGTCGGTGGCGTCATGGTATCGCGTGCCACATTGCATAACGAAGACGAAATTCGGCGCAAGGATGTGCGCGTGGGTGATATGGTTTGGGTTCAACGTGCGGGTGATGTTATTCCTCAAATCCTGGGGTTCCAAGATGACGGTGGGCACTCGGTGCGTGCGGAATTTATATTCCCCGATAGCTGTCCCATTTGCGGCGCCGCTGCCGTGCGGCCGGAAGGCGAAGCGGTGCGGCGCTGCACGAATGGCTTGACATGCCCGGCGCAGGCGCTGGAGCATTTGCGACATTTTGTTTCACGCGGCGCGGCGGATATTGCGGGCCTGGGCGAACGGACGCTGACAGAATTTTATGAACTTGGTTGGATACATACACCGGCGGATATTTTTGCTTTGGAAAAATACGCGGATGCGCTTAATGCACGCGAAGGTTGGGGCGAAAAATCAGTGCAGAATTTATTTGCCGCGATTGGGAAGGCGAGAAAAATGCCGCTGTCGCGTTTTATTTATGCGCTTGGTATCCGTCAGATTGGGGAAACAACTTCGAAGTTACTCGCACGTCATTTCAGTGCTTGGGAAGATTTTTATGCCACGCTGCAATCCGATGAAGCTGAATTAGAGTTAACAGCGATGGACGGCATCGGGCTGAGCATGGCGAAAGACCTCCTCTCATTTTTCGCTGAACCGCATAATCAGAAAGTTTTAAAGGAGTTGATGGCGGCAATTGAGATTCAGCCAGAAACAATAACACAAACGCATGGTGCATTATCAGGAAAAACCATTGTCTTTACGGGTGCGCTCGAAAAACTGTCGCGCGATGCGGCCAAGGCAATGGCGGAGCGTGCGGGCGCGAAGGTAGCCAGCACTGTTTCCGCAAAAATCGATTTTGTTGTAACGGGGGCGGATGCAGGCAGCAAACTGAAAAAAGCCACTGAATTGGGTTTAAAAACGCTGACAGAAGCAGAATTTCTGGAGATTATCGGCGCATAATGCTTGAACATTCGTTCGTGGCAGCTATATGATGATTGTAAGAATTGAATAGGCAGGAGATTTATCGGGCGATGGGACGCAAGCTCAGTTTTTGCAAGGATGATGCACTGGTCAAGGCTACGCGCCTATTCGGCCAACGCGGCTATGAAAAAACATGCATGCGCGATGTGGCAAATGAGTTATCGGTGCCGGTGGCATCCTTGTATCATTCCTTTGGAGATAAAAATGCTTTGCTGTTGGCGGCGCTGGAATCCTATTTTGAAAGCACGGTAAAGCCGCGCATGGTTGCCTTGGCTGCCGCGCCCAATCCCATGGTTGCGATTGAAAATCATTTTTCTGAAGTCATCGCACGTTATAGCAATCCGGATGAAAATACCTGTGGTTGCGTCATGCTGCATGCAGCGAGCGATTTGGCGCTTCAAGTTCCCGAGGCGGCAAAGGCTGCGAAACAAATGATGAAATTTGCGCGTGAACAATTTATGGCCGCTATTACGCGTGGCCAGGAAATGGGCGAGATTACCACTACGCATCCGGCGGAATTTTTATCTGCGCATTTGATGGCGAATTTGATTGCGATTAAAACCTGGCTGCGCATGGGCGCGAATATGGAAATGCTGCACAACTACACGCGCCAGGCCTTGGCAATTTTACGCGCTTAGCGCGGATTTTATTTTCGCACTTCCGCCTGATAGTCTTGCACCAGTTGTTTGACCAAATCGCCTACCTGATATTGATGCTCTAAAATTTGTCCAATCGGCGAAATTTCCGCCGCGGTGCCGGTTAAAAAGGCTTGCTCAAATGTCGGCAATTCCTCAACCGTAATGGCGCGTTCATGCACTGTGATGCCGCGCCGCTGTGCCAGTTTAATCGCAGTTTGCCGCGTCAGGCCGTTTAAAAAACAATCCGGGATAGGGGTGTGCAGCTCGCCGTCCTTGATGAAAAAGACATTGGCGCCTGTGCCCTCGGCAATTTGGCCGCGGTAATCCAGCATCAGGGCATCATCATATCCCGCCTCATCCGCCTCATGTTTGGTTAGCGTACAAGTAACGTAAAAACCGGATGCCTTGGCTTGCACGGGCGCACAGGCAGCGGGCTGACGGCGCCAGGATGAAATCATCAACCGTAATCCACGATTGCGTTGTTCTTCAGAAAACAAGCTGGGCCAAGCCCAGGCCGCCACTGCCGCATGGGTTTTGGTTTTCAACCCGCCAATGCCCATTTGTTCCGGCCCGCGCCAGGCGAGCGGACGGATATAGGCATCTGTTAAATTATTTTTTGCAAGAATGTCGCGGCAAGCCTGGTTGATTTCCACTTCCATAAAAGGAATTTTCATATGCAAGGCGTTGGCGGAAAAAAATAACCGCGACGTGTGCTCTTCGCATAAAAAGATTTTACCACCATACGCCCGCGCACCTTCAAATACGGTCGAGGCATAATGCAAACCATGGGACAAGAAATGAATTTTAGCTTCTCGCCAGGGGATTATTTTGCCATCTATCCAGATCCAGCCGTCGCGATCATCAAAAGGTCTATCCAACATTTATCTTGCTTTCCTGTGTTTGAGATGCAAAGTTTATCGCAACCCATGACAAAATCCAGTCCTCTTTTAACTGAAAATTCGCTGCCCCATGTGCTGGTGGTAGATGACGATGCGCGCCTGCGCGGGCTGCTGCGCGATTATTTATCCAGCCAGGGTTTCTGGGTGACGACGGCGGAACATGCAGCGGCGGCGCGCGACATTCTGGCACGCGTGAAATTCGATTTTGCTGTGCTAGATGTCATGATGCCGGGTGAAGATGGCCTGTCGCTGGGCGCGGATTTGCGCGCGCAGCATGACATGCCGATTTTATTTCTCACTGCGCGCGGCGACGCGGCGGATCGCATTGCCGGTTTGCGCGCCGGCGCCGATGATTATCTGCCGAAACCATTTGAGCCGGAAGAATTAGTATTGCGCATCAATGCAATTTTGCGGCGCGGCATGTCGGCCCAGCCAGCCGCGCAGAATGAATATCAACTGGGTCCCTATCGCTGGTTGCCGGAAATGGGTGAATTGCATGGCGATGGCGGCGCAGTAAAGCTGTCGGAGATGGAGAATAAACTGCTCCGTGCGCTGGCCGCGCGGCCCGGCCAGCCGCAATCGCGCGAAGATTTGGCTGAGCGCATGGGCATCCAAACCGCGTCGCGCAGTATTGATGTCACCGTTGTGCGCCTGCGACGCAAATTGGGCGACGATCCGCAAATGCCACGCATCCTGCAAACCCTGCGTGGGCAGGGTTATGTGTTAAGAATTACTTAACTAGTAGGTTCTAATCTCCATCCTTTTTTATTCACATACTCAGATGAGGGATTGAGAGGACATGGTCTCCCCTCAGCAGTTAATAAACGTATTGCGTGCCTTCTTCTAAGAATTTGAATTACTGGTTCAAGAGGTGCTAAGACAGTTAATAAACGCGGTGCTTCTTCTCTTTTGAAGTTTTTACCGCTCGTATTAAAAGAGGCTAAATATATTTTCGCAGTTTCCGGGGTTAATTTTATCCAACCTTTTTTCAGCAATTGGGATCTAATCGTTGCGCCGCCATCTATTCCAGCCATAACTCTTCCTGGAGCATTTTCTGCGCTCTTTACACAAAATTGGCGGAATGTTGGGTCATATAAGAAATGACCTGTTCTAATTCTTCCTTTTATCGGGATTATGAGATTGCCATGCCATAGTTCGCAAGGAAGATTTGGTATAATATCCTGCATTCGTATCAAATGATGTGGAATACCAAGCTCTGTTAATCCACAGGACATTACACTTTGTGCATGTCCGCATAACCCTTCCCATTCGGACAACCTATTCTCGGGTATATCTGCTAAAACCTCAGGATCTTTTGTCATCCGCCTTAATTGCAGAGCAGTACGGTTAACCAGCCACCTGGAAAATTCTTCTGCTTCCGCATCATTAACTGGTTCCTGGGTACGTACTTTCTCAACGGCTAAAGGCCTTTGGTATAGCTCAGGGATGCTCAACATATTATAAAATGGGTACGCAACCATGATAATATTATTATCACTCCATGATGATAATTTAAAGAAAATAAATAGTTTCAAGCGGAAAAAACATGTTAAAAAGTTATTAATGAAGCCCTTCCGCCTCCGCCGGTATTTGCCGAATACGTTATTCGCACGGTCGCTCTTGATCGTCGTCACGCCCGTCATCGTGCTGCAGATTTTGATGGCGTATATTTTCCTCAATCAGCACTGGCAGGAAGTTACAAATAAACTTTCACAATCGGTGGCGCGTGAAGTTGCCTTTGTGATTGAACTGGAAACTGCCTATCCCGACCGCCAGGCCGAAATTCTGCAATTGGCGACAGATACAACCCGCATGAAGTTCGAACAATTACCGGCGCACCGTATGGCGCGCGAAGATGGAAACCGGCAAAGCTTTTTATCGCGCATGGTGGGCAGTGCGATTAAATCACGTCTGACCTATCCTGCGCGTGTGCAGCTGGGCCGCGAAGATGAGACGTATGAAATCGAAGTTGTTACGCCGAGAGGGTTGCTGCGCGTGACCTTTCCGGAAAAACGGATTTATACGTTTACCACGTTTCAATTCCTTGCCTGGTATACCAGTGCCAGCGCGGTTCTGCTAATTATTTCCATTCTATTTTTGCGCGGCCAGATCCGTCCCATCCGCCGTTTGGCAGAAGCAGCGGAGGCATTCGGCCAAGGCATCGAACGCCCATTCCGCCCCGAAGGCGCGCGAGAAGTCCGCCGTGCCGCGGCGGCATTCTTGCTAATGCGTGAACGTATCAAACGGCAAATTTCCCAGCGCACAGAAATGCTGGCGGGCGTGTCGCATGATCTGCGCACGCCGCTCACGCGCATGAAATTGCAATTGGCGATGACAAAAGACGCAGCTGCCCAGACGATGAAAACCGATATTACCGAAATGGAAGCGATGATCGAAGCCTATTTGCAATTCGCGCGCGGCGAAGGCGAAGAAAATGCGGTGCCGGTGCAAATGGATGAATTGCTGTTGCAACTGGCGCAGGATTTCGCGCGCGCGGGTGCGGGCCAGATTAACCTTAGCGCCGCGCCGGTGCGGCTGATTGTGCGGGTGCAGGCAATGCGCCGAGCATTGGGTAATTTAATTCAGAATGCCTTGCGTTACGGTACGCAGTGCGATGTGACGCTAACAGTCGCAGATGAACAGGCCGTGATCTGGATCGACGATAACGGCCCCGGCATTCCACTTGAGGCGCGTGAAGATGTCTTCCGTCCCTTTTACCGCCTGGAGCAATCGCGCAATCGCGAGAGCGGTGGCATCGGCCTGGGTCTGGCGATCGCCCGCGACATTATCCGCGCGCATGGCGGCGAAATCACGCTGGAAGACAGTCCGCTCGGCGGCTTGCGCGCGCGGGTGATTGTGCCAGTTTAAAAGAAAAGACCTCCTTTTGGGAGGCCTTTGACGTTAAACATTTGACTAGTAATTTGGTATGAGTTGGAAGCCTTTGCTCATAACTCTCTTCGCAAAATTAGCCATTCTTATTAAGACATCATCAGATACACGCTCTTTCTGACCCGTAGCGTCATTTGGCAAACTAAGGGCTGAAGGCGTATTCATAAGGTCATTTAATAACAGATCCCGAGTTCCTCGACCGACCGCGAATACGCGTGGTACATAGCCAGCTAAAGGATCATTTGGCGCTTCTTGGGCCTCTACCGTTGCGGCTGCAACAAGCATGGAGCGCATGGTGGTTTTGAACTCCTTTTGCAATCCGTAGTATTGTTCGCCATTTAATCGGCCATTATTTTTTGCTGTTTCAACAGCCTGCACCAGTGTTTCAAATTTTGTTGGCTCACCAGCACGAAGCTTTTGTGTATCATCTGCCCACGTCCAAGAAAGTTGAATTGCATTTTGTCCTGATGAATTTGGCTCCGTAAGTACAGCGCAAAGCTCGTTGCCGGAAAGGCTACCACAAAGCCGTTCTAAAAATACTGCTCCAGCTGTCTCAAAACCACCGTACATATTATTAATTATGCTTTGAAAGATTGTAAAAGATGGGTTCCGCGCGGACTCTCCTCCGCCCATTTGGATCACATGTGCAGCTGCTTCTTGATGGTTTAAAATTGTAAGCTTGCTGTCTGCGGTAAAGCTATTTAAAATAGTTCCAAATGTTCTTACATTTTCGCTTCCACCACTTGAGGCCAAGGTTGCTGCTCTTTGAAGCGCGCTTCCACCGCCATTAGGTGGTAATTTTGTTAATTCTTGCCATAGCAAGCTGCCTTGATTGGACAGTCGGTTTAGGAATGGCCCAACTGCCCCAGGCATCCAATTTATAATAGACCAGGCAAGAGTATCCCCACGAATTGTTTCTGTTGATGCCATGGCTTGTGGGAGTGCGTTGTCAGGTAATGCATTAATCAGAATGCTAAACATACTTTCAGAACCTTTGCCCATTCCTAAAGACATCACACTTAAATAGTTAGCGCGACCTCTACCAGGCATTTGATCAGCACCTTCATTATAGTTCAGTACATGATAAGGAATAGGGGATAGAATTAATTCCGTCCTTTGTTCAGGCGTTGCAGATTCCAGAATTTGTTGTACCTTTGCATTTTTGTCTTTATCTCCAAACCACTTGCCCCAACCTGTATCATAAGCATCCGAAAATGCTTGCTCAAAGGCAGTTTTCAAATCAACGACAGGCGGTTCAGACTGTTTATATAAACCCACAGCTTTTAAAGCTTTGATTGCAATAGCAGGTAGTTTAAACATTATTTTCTCCAAGATGTTATGTCTAAGGTATAGGTAATATATACCACACTTCCCCTGAAAGTAAAAAACATTTTTACCGCGTGGCCAGGGCAACCGGTGAATTTTCAACGTTTTCAACGGCTTGAGCATTATCCCACGGCCAGGGGCGCTCTTTATACAGTTCCTGAACCATTTTTTGCCAGGTGCTATCCACCGGCATTTTCAGGCCGCACACCTCAGCGTCTGGATGAATTCGAGCTTCAATCGGACTAATGCCAGCGTCCAGCAGGAACTTACCTTTGAAATAATCGAGGATATGCCGTTGCAATGCTGCTTTGAGCATCGCAGAAAACTCGATATGGCCGGATGTCAGCGCCAGTTCGATATCATCCACGATGCTGCTGTTCAGGCCGGGATAGCGGCCCAGAGAATTTGGCCGAGTGTAATCCTGAAGCGTCAAGCGCAACAAGCTGGCCTTGGGGGGTACATGGACAAAGAAAATTTCCCTTTCCGCCGGCGTCATGATGCTGAGCTGCGCGCAGGTTTTCCAGGTTAGCATGGGGATCTCCTTTATTATTTCTTTATCAGGTTAGCCGTGTATTCTTAACAAAGAATGTATAAAGGCTTGGATTTTAGATTAAATTTTTACTCCACTGTTACGGCCTTGGCGAGGTTGCGGGGTTGGTCCACATCCGTGCCTTTCAACACTGAAATATAATAAGCGAGCAGCTGAACGGGTAGGGCATAGAGCAAAGGCGCCACAAACGGATCGCAAGGCGGCATGGTAATCGTCCAGCGTGCATCCGAAGCCCTCGCAACGCCTGGCGCATCGGAAATGAATAACACCTGTCCGCCGCGTGCCGCGGCTTCCTGCATATTGCTCAATGTTTTTTCGATCAGCGCATCAGTAGGGGCAAGCATAATAATAGGTACATTTTCGTCAATCAGGGCAATCGGCCCATGTTTCATTTCGCCTGCCGCGTAACCTTCGGCATGGATATAGGAAATTTCCTTGAGCTTTAGCGCACCTTCCAGTGCCAGCGGATACATGGTCCCGCGTCCCAGGTACAAAACATCGCGCGCGGTGTGCATATCCTGGGCGATTGTTTTAATTGCTTCTTCTATGCGCAGAGCCTCGGCCATCAATGCCGGAATTTCACGCAAATGCGCGGTCAGTTCGCGCTGTGTATCGGGCGTCAATGTTCCGCGCACCCGGGCCGCATGAAGTGCCAGCACTGCCAGCGTCGCCAGTTGCGTCGTCGTCGCTTTAGTTGACGCCACACAAATTTCCGGTCCGGCCTTGGTCAAAATTGTGGTATCAACTTCGCGCGACATGGTGCTTTCCGGCACATTAATAATGCCCAACGTTTGATAGCCATTGCGCTTTGCCAAGCGCAATGCTTCAAGTGTATCCAGTGTCTCACCCGACTGAGAAATCACCAGCAGTGCGGCATTTTTTTCCACCGGCGCGGCGCGGTAACGCCATTCGGACGCGACATCTACATCCACCGGCAATCCAGCCAATTGTTCAAACCAATATTTTGCCACCATGCCTGCGTAATAGGCCGTACCGCAGGCGCAAATCGTCAGGCGTGAAATTTTGGCGAAATCGATGGCCATATCAGGCAGGTACACTGCACCCGTGCCCGGATGCATCAGCGCATTAATCGTATCGCCCAACACTTCGGGCTGTTCGTGAATTTCTTTCAGCATGAAATGGCGGTATTCGCCCTTGCCCACCATGGCGGCGGAGACCGTGGAGGTGCGGATGGGGCGTTCCACACGTGTGCCAGCGGCATCAAAAATTTCCGCGCCGTTGCCGCGCAGCACGGCGAAATCGCCGTCCGATAAATAACAAATCTGGTTGGTGAGTGGTGCCAGTGCCAGCGCATCCGATGCGATATACATCGCGTCTTTACCATAGCCAATGGCGAGCGGTGTGCCTTGCCTTGTGGCGCACAAGAGATTTTCCTCACCTTTAAAAATAATGCCAAGTGAGAAAGCGCCATACAAACGCGATAAAGTTTTACGCGCGGCTTCGATAGGCGCCGCGCCTTGATTAATATAATATGTGATCAAATGAACGATGACTTCGGTATCTGTTTCGGATTCAAATTGCACATGATGTGCTGCCAATTCTTCACGTAAATCCAGATAATTTTCGATGATGCCGTTGTGTACCACGGCGACCTTATCACTCGCATGTGGATGGGCATTGTTTTCCGTGGGGCCGCCATGGGTTGCCCAGCGCGTATGACCGATGCCGATGCGGCCGGGCAATGGATCATTCGCGACCTTGTTAATGAGGTTTTGCAGTTTACCTTCGGCGCGTGAACGCGAAATGCCTTGCGCAGTGATGGTTGCAACACCCGCGGAATCGTAACCACGATAAGATAATCGTTGCAGTCCTTCCAGTAGTAATGGCGTTACTTCGGTTTTCGCAATTGCACCAATAATCCCGCACATTATTTTTGCTCCTTGCTAAAAAATTTTGTTGCCCAATCGGCGATGTTTTTTTGTACCGCACGCGCAATACTCAATGCGCCCGCCGGAACATTTTTACTAATCACGCTGCCAGCACCAATGATGGCGCCATCTCCTACCGAAACAGGCGCAACCAGCGCAGTGTTTGAGCCAATAAATGCCCCCGCGCCGATATCGGTTTTATATTTGTTGATGCCGTCATAGTTACAGGTAATGGTGCCTGCGCCGATATTTGCCTTTTCGCCCACCCTCGCATCGCCAATATAGGACAAATGGTTTGCTTTTGCACCCGAACCGATATCCGAATTTTTAATTTCCACAAAATTTCCTACGCGCGCATCGGGGCCGATGACACTGCCTGGACGGATGCGCGCAAACGGTCCCACCCGCGCGCCGGATTTAATCACACAGCCTTCCAAATGAGAAAAAGGCAAAATTTCAGCGCCGTTTTCAACTGTGACGCCCGGACCGAAAACCACATGTGCGCCGATGGTTACATCGGTGCCAATCCGGGTATCATACGCGAAAGTTGTGCTGGCCGGATTTTGTAGCGTCACACCGGTCAGCATGGCGGCGTCGCGCGCACGGGATTGAAATATCTGTTCCGCCGCCGCCAGTTGCGCGCGGTCGTTGATGCCCATGACTTCTTCTTCATCCGTTATGAAAAAATATGCTTTGCCGGATGCGGCAACCATATCTGTTAAATAATATTCGCCTTGTGCATTATCGTTTTCTAGTTTTGCCAACAATTCCCACACGCGCGGCGTGGAAACCGCCATCAGGCCGGAATTGCAGAGATTAACTTCGCGCTCATCTTCGGTTGCATCCTTTTCCTCAACAATTTTATTTACGCGGTCCGCACTGACAATCAATCGACCATAGCCGTGCGGACGATCAGTTTTGAAAGCTAGAAGTCCAACAGTGCAATCAGATTTTTTTTGAAGTAGTTTTTGCAAAGTCTCTATGTGGACCAGTGGCACGTCGCCGTACAAAATTAAAACATCGCCGGTAAAGTTTTTCAGCGCATCTTCCGCACAGCGTACCGCATGACCGGTGCCGATCTGTTCCTCCTGTACTACAATTTCATGCACGCCAACGATGGGTCTGAATGACTCAACTTGCTCGGGTGCCGCGACAATAATAATTTTTTCCGGCGACAAACTTTCTGCCGTGCGAATGACATGGCCCATCATCGGCAAACCGGCGATTTGATGCAGCACTTTGGGCAGGGCGGATTTCATCCGCGTGCCCTTGCCCGCCGCCAGAATGATGATCGCTAAACTTGATTCAACCATGTGCTTTCATAGCATGATTATTGGGGGGCGGGCTCACAAACCGTAACGGCATGTTAGGGAGTTTGCGCCAGCAAATCTGCGATATCCTGTCCCCCGGACGTGCCGCCCACCAAGTGGATAAAGACCGTGCCAAAATCACCATAAGTACGCGCTAAGACCGGAATTTCCGGACCGCCGGGCGTTAACGGCGCCAGCCAGAATGACAGCTTCATTTTCGCGTCGCCATCCTCCGTCCACTCGGTTTGATATTTCTTCCAAAAACCAGCGACGCGTTCAATCGTCATGTCACAGCGCCGTGCTGCGCCGCGGAAAATACCGATGCGCGATACAGGCAAACGTTCAAATTGGATCTCGTAAAATTTCAAATTAAATCGCCGCCGTCCGTCATAGACTGCAATCGTTTGATCGCAACTTTCACCTTGCGTCACGCGTTGGAGCAGCGTCAGCGCCGCCGACATCAAATCCATCGTATTTTGTGTCAGTTCTGGTGCGACTTCGTTCCGATTTTCTTCAACCGGTGCAGGCGAAACCACTTTTTTAAAAAACCCGCCCTTGCCGTCATAAATTAATGTCACACTGCGCTCTTTGCCCAGCCATGAATTCGCCGAAACATGTTGCATGGTTTGCATTTCATGCGTACGTACATTGCCCGACGAATGCACGTCATCCCACCAGGGAAATAGATCGCCAATCGTGCCGCGCGTGCGGGCGATCAGGCGCGCATCATATTTTTTCGCATCTACTTTGATATTCAAATCAGCATCCAATAAATGTAATCCGCCGCCGTAAACTTCGTAATGCGCGGCGACGTCAGCCATGATGGGTTTGGGTTCAGAAAGTTTCGCCGCCGCTGCCGGAACGGCAAAAGCTAAAGCTGCCAAGAAAAAAGGCCATTTCATGCCATTATATTGTCACGTTTTCGCGTGACAGCAAGGGTTAGGTTTGTTAAAATGCCGCCATGTCTGATGATGATTTTGATTTTGACTGGGATGATGATGGCGCCAGCGGCGATAGCGACAGCCGCACGTCTTTGTTGCAGGCCTTTTTGATCGGTCTTGAGCAAGAATTAAATGAAATCGACCCATCCGAAGAAGATAAATTGCTTGATTTCGCACCGTTTTTCGCTCGCTTTTTAAGCAAGCTTGCTGAAGATTGGGAAAAAAATGATTTCAGTCTAATTATTTATAAACGTGAAGATAATAAGCCAATCACGCGCCGTATCGGCGAAAATTTCCGCGAAATATCCTTAATCGCATTGGATGATGTTTTGATCATCGGAGACCGTCTGATTGAACGCATCACCAAAGAACAAAAAACGATGGCGGGTAAGCTTACGGATTATTTGGATGAAGATACGCTGGCGCACATGACCATATCCGGCAAGGATGTTGCCTGGGCAATGGAACATTCGATTAACGCCCTTTTGGAGGGCTATCAAATTGTTGAGCCTTACCGCGGTGGGTATGCTCGCAAAGGGGGCGGCCAAGACCGTCGCCAGTTCAAAAATAAAAACCTGACGATGAAGGTTGGGATATAGCTGAGAAGCAAAAGAACTTACGGGCGAAGAGTAGTCCTCTTCAGCTCTTCTGCTCCTCGACTAGGCCAAAAGAGATGCCATTGAAAATTCGTAGAGCAAATCGCGGCATTGCACCGATCTCGATTATCCAATAACTATTCGCTTCCCCGCGCAGGCGGTCGCAGGTGGCGGTGCCGCCCATTACATTCCACAACGGTTTATGCGCAACCTGAATTTTGGATTGCACGCTCTCCACGCTGGCGCGATGCAGGTGACCCGTACAGATAATATCAACGCCCGTGGCGGCCAATGTGTTCAATGCATGCGCGTGATTATGCACCAGCATTTTCGATTCTTGTTGCGGTGTCTGCATTAATGGATGATGCACCACCAAGATTTTAGTTTTGCCAGGATATTGCGCAAAAAACTTCATTGCTAAATCAATTTGCCAGTCCGAAATTTCGCCCTGTTCCCAGGCGCCGTTATGTGGGAAACGCCGGGCGGAATTTAACCCCTGGATAGCAATCGTTTCATTCACCCAGGTCGGATTCAAATCGCGCGTGATGAATTTCTGGTATGGACCGTAAGGATTGGTGAAACGCTGAAATAAATTCCATGCCGGCACATCGTGATTGCCAATCACACATAGCCACGGCGCAGGCAGGGTGGATAAAAATTTCTGGCATTCACGATATTGTTTCGCCAAACCGCGCTGCGTGACGTCACCGCCGATTAAAATCAAATCCGGTTGCTGTGTGCGTAAATCTGCCAGCAAAGCCTCCACCGCTCCCGCCGTCAGGCGCCCGAAATGAATATCAGTGATGAAGGCGAGTTTCATGGCATAACCATATCAACATGCATGATCCCTGCATCATCATAGGGCTGATTGATGGTTTGAAAACCAAAGCTTTGGTAGAATTTTTGCAAATAACTCTGTGCTTGTACCATCATAGGGTCATTTGGAAATGCTTTGCGTGCTTCAGCAATGGCCGCACCCATAATTTGCCGCGCCAAATTTTTACCACGTAAATCTGCGTGTACAACCACACGGCCAATTGATGTTTGTGGATATTTAGAGTGTGGCGGCAGAATGCGCGCATAAGCGATTAATGTTTCATCGCTCATCATCATAATATGAATGGCAATTAAATCGTAATCGTCGCAGTCAGGATAGGCACACTTTTGTTCATAAACAAACACACTGCCACGCAGTTTCAGAATTTCGTATAGTTCCAGCGTGTTTAACTCGGTAAAATTTTTAGTTAAGATTTTCATATCTAAATATCCGCATAGATATGCGTTTCAGCCTTCGCACCTGGATGCGTGACGGCACCTTTATATGCAGGGCCCACTTGTTGGGCGTACTTCCATAATGCACCCGATTGGTAATTATGTGCACGCGCCTTGAATTGTTTGCGCCGTGCATTCAGGTCCGCGATGGATAGTGCTACTTCTAATACACCAGCCTCACAATCAATGGTAATCATATCACCATCGCGGATCAGTCCGATGGGCCCGCCCAGTGCCGCTTCGGGGCCAACATGTCCCACACAAATCCCGCGCGTGCCGCCGGAAAAACGTCCGTCGGTGATGAGAGCGACTTCTTCGCCCATGCCCTGGCCGTAAATAGCGGCGGTAGTGGAGAGCATTTCGCGCATGCCGGGACCGCCGCGCGGCCCTTCATTACGGATGACGATCACATCGCCTTTTTGATATTGCCGCGCCAGGACAGCAGCGAGGGCGTCTTCCTCTTTTTCAAACACGCGCGCCGGACCGGTGAAGAGGGATTTTTTTAAGCCTGCAACTTTCACAATCGCACCTTCAGGTGCAAGATTTCCGGTCAGGCCAATCACGCCGCCGGTGGGCGAAATCGGATTTTTGATTTCGTAAACCACATCCTGTTTTTCCGCAGGAAATTCTGTTTGGGCATAATTCTGTTCAATCGTTTTTCCGGTCACAGTCATGCAATCACCATGCAAATAGCTACCTTTCAGCAGTTCTTTAATCACCACTGCGATACCGCCGATTTCATATAAATCGCGCATCACATATTTGCCGCCGGGTTTCAGATTGGCGATATAGGGCGTGCGGCGGAAAATATCGCATACGGCGTTAAGGTCAAAATCGATCCCGGCCTCGTGCGCCATAGCGGGCAGGTGTAATGCAGCATTGGTGGAACCACCCGTGGCAGACACTACCATCGCGGCGTTTTCGAACGCTTGGCGTGTCGCGATTGCGCGCGGGCGTAAGTCGGATTGGAGTAATGGCATAATCGCGCGGCCGACGTTTTCGCAATAGGCGGCGCGGGCATCATTTTCGGCAGGCGGATCGCCGGAGCCGGGCAGGGCCAGGCCGATCGCTTCCGCCACACAGGCCATGGTGTTGGCGGTAAACTGACCGCCGCAGGCGCCCGCATTAGGGCAGGCAGCGCATTCAATCGCATGCAATTCTTTATCGTCGATTTCGCCCGCGGCGTTTTTTCCGACAGCTTCATAGACATCAATAATGGTCAGATCCCGGTCTTTATACCGGCCGGGCAAAATTGTGCCGCCGTATAAAAATACGCTCGGCACATTCAGGCGCAACATCGCCATCATCATCCCCGGAAGAGATTTATCACATCCCGCGATGCCAATCAGCGCGTCATAGGCATGGCCCCGCATCGACAATTCAACACTATCGGCGATAATCTCGCGTGAGGGCAGGGAGGAAAACATCCCGGCATGGCCCATCGCGATGCCGTCTGTTACGGTGATGGTGGAGAATATGCGCGGCGTGCCGCCCGCGCCGGAAACACCGCGTTTGACGATTTCCGCTTGGGCATTCAAAGCGATATTACACGGCGCGGATTCATTCCAGCAGGTCGCCACGCCAACCAGGGGTTTGGCGATATCAGCATCGGTCAGGCCCATGGCGTGGAGCATGGCGCGCGCTGCGGCAGCTTGCGTCCCGACGGTCACATAACGGCTGGGGAGGCGGGATTTATCCATCACGGTTCCTATAGGAATAAATGTTTCACGCGAAACATTTTGCCTAATTAAATGCTGTGCGCAAGCGCCAAATTAATTCAAAAAATCGCGGCCGGATTTTTTTATTTTTCGCCTGGCAGAATAGAGTATGCTTGCACATTACATCGCTGGTGAAAAAGTGTAAGCTGCACGACCGGTTGGGTTAACAAAAGTTTGGGCAATTCGACGGGTTTCCGAGCCTAATTTATTGAATGCCAGCACTAAATTGGCAATTCGAGGTCGTTGGGTTGTTTCGCACGATATAATTTTTCGCGTTATTATATCTGCTAACCCTTCATCCGCTTGTGGCGACTCCATTAGCATTTGTGCAATAAGCGGCTGCTCCGCAGGAGGAAAAGCATTCAGTTTATCAGCAATTGACTTTAATGCGTCTGGGCGCATATTTTCGGAACCAGCTAATTCTTTAATGATCGGCAATCGCTGCGTTTTCCGTTGTTCAAGGATGCCGTATGATAAAGCTTTAATAATTTCTGGCGTGCATTTGTCCGATCTGATGATCGCTTGAATGACACTTAATTGCTGTGCCTCCTCATACCTAATGGGTAGTGCTGCAGCCTCTAAAAGTATTTCGGAATTCAATTTGGGCGAAGAGATGAGCGCAAACACGATTTGTTTGCGCTCCTGCCCAGTGAATTGGGATAAATTCCTGGAAATTGTTAATAGGGAGCGCTCATCAACTTTCGGAGAGGCAATAATTCCCAAATTGATGGAGCAGCGATGTTCCGGCGCGCAGTAATGGCTGAAGCTCGCCACCGCCAAACTTTCTAGCACGGTTGCATCGGTTTTAGGGGAGGTAATGATGATTTGTGCTGTGGCTGATAGTCCTTCTCTCGGATAAAAATAAAGATGTCTTGCCACGACTTCTAACACTGTTGCATCACTTTCTTGGGCGCTAATTAGCGACATGCCAAGCCAACTCCGTTCCATTGGACGCAAAAGTGAAATACACTCACTTAAGGCTGTTAACGATTTTGCATCACGCTTGGGCGCTGCCAAAAGATTCTGCGCAACCCAGAAACGGTTCAATGTGCGGCTCACTCCTTTTGCTAATTCACATAATTCATCAGATTCTGCGGATGGGATGCAATCTACAATAAACTTTTCTACTTTGATATTTTTATTCTCTAGAATAGACCTATGTATAGGGTGAAAAATGTGAGCGATTACATCTGCACGAGATACTTGCCCCGCTTCTTGGCCAGATTTTTGCACTAGCTTTTGCTGGAGGTCTAATATCAGCGAAGATGTTGGAGTGGTTGCTGGGCATTTTGGATAAAATGGCATCTTAGTTTTTCCTATTATTCGAATTTATCCATTGGAATTTAGCATATTTTCTTTAAAGTTTAAAAGCGAAAAATGGTTATTATTCAGTATCAAAAACCAAAGGCGGCCCGGATAGGGCCGCCCTATGATTATCTTGTGATCACTTTCGCCCTTCAGCTAGTTAGTGAATTTAATGTCCGCTGAGATAACAGCCGCAGTCCTAAGTTTTTAGGCCGCGCCGCCCTGTTCTTGCGGCATATCATCGTTCGCTGCCGCGAGGCGGGTAATTTCATCCTTCAGGAAAAGCTTTTCGCGCTTCAATCGCCAGATCGCCGCCCCATTGGGGAAAGGCCGGTGCACTTCGTACTCGAGTTCTTCATCCAGATGCGCGTGTTTACGGCGCAAGGCATCAATACGTGCTTCCAATGACATTTGACCTCCACTTCCCGCCCATAGCCGGGCGAAAAAGTTATAAGTTGCCGGTTCAAAGGCAATTGGCTCGGTTCAATTATTAAGAAACCGTTACAAAAGCCCCTGTATTATGAATATCACACCATGCGTAAAAAAGCTATGAAAATAATGGTTGTGGAGCAAAAAATCGCTCAGAAATTTTAAAAAAGGTATAAAATTTTTATCAGGCTAGTTGGCTAGGTGACCAATTGAGATCACATAAATGATTTATTTCAGAATGTTATGTTAAATTTTAAAAGTGTTGAATTTGACGTAGATTTTTGCTCGCAAAGACATACAATTGATGCATGTATTGCCTATTTTGGGCTTTGCGATTCGAATCGGTAAATTTATGTATCCTCAAAACATAAAAATTTGCCGAATCCCTATAAACTATGTTATGATCACCATTCAGCCCGCCGCTTTGGCATTCCGGGCATGGTTTTAACCTTTGATTGGTGGCAATGAGCGGCTTGACCGAAGATGAATTGACAGAAATGCTGGAGAAATTACGTCACCAGCACCGCAACCTGGACTATATGATCGATAAGCTGGAAGCCCAGGGGTCCGATATGTTGACCATTCAGCGGCTGAAAAAGCGAAAATTACAGCTGAAAGACCTGATTGCCCAGCTAGAATCTATGCTCATTCCGGACATTATTGCATGACGGGTGGTGCGCCTATAGTCGCCATCATCATGGGTAGCCAATCGGATTGGGACGTAATGAAAGCCGCGGCGGATATCCTGGCCGAATTGGGCGTAGCGGCTGAGGCGCGCATTGTCTCTGCCCACCGCACGCCGGACCGCATGGTCGCCTTTGCTAAGGGCGCGGCGGCGGCGGGTTTCAAAGTCATCATCGCGGGCGCGGGCGGCGCAGCGCATTTGCCAGGCATGGTGGCGTCGCTTACAGTCTTGCCGGTTTTGGGCGTGCCGGTTGAGGCAACTTCGCTCGACGGTTTGGACAGTTTGCTTTCCATCGTGCAAATGCCGGGCGGGATTCCGGTGGGCACCCTGGCTGTGGGTAAGGCGGGTGCGAAAAACGCGGGCCTGCTCGCAGTGCGGATTTTGGCATTGTCCGATGCTGCCTTGGCTCAACGTTTGGCCGAGTGGATGGCGGCGCAAACTGCTAAAGTACCTAACCTTGTCCAAATAAATTCTTGATTTGCCGTAAAATTAATGATGGTTGGGCGGCATTTTTTACAATTTATTTTGGGGCTGAAGTAGCCTATTTAGTGGTGAATTAATTTATACCAAGCTTTTAATTGGGTTATAGTCATTCTATATAACTTTCGAATGCATTGTGACGGTATCGATGGGTGTATTGGGTGGTGCGTATTGTCGCCTCTTTTTGATATGGGCGAATGTTTTCTCAATGGGATTGAAGTCTGGAGAGTATGGCGGGAGATAGAGCAGCGCAAAGGGCGACATCTGTTCTGTGTGCGGTCATGGCGGAGATCCTATGGCACTGGTTAGAAAACCAGTGCGCTTCCGGTTTCCATCTAGCTGGACGCAGATATAATCACTTTTTTAAACTGCTGTGATTTCTGTCGCTCACATTAGACAAGTATTAAAAATCATATTTTAAAGATTGAATCTTGGATTGTGATCAAATTGGCCATAACCAGCCACTATCCTTATTCTGCCTATGTTTTAAACAACATGCTCTCTAAGGTGAGGCCGGGGCCGAAGGCAAGCGCGCAGCCAAGACCCCGTAATTTGTTATTCAGCATATCGTTTAAAACAAACATTAAGGTGGCAGATGACATATTTCCGAATTGCCGTAAAATATTACGCGACGTTTCTAAATGTTCTTCACGCAGATTTAAACTTGTCTGCACAGCGTCCAAAATGGCACGCCCACCCGGGTGGATGGCCCAATGAATAATATCTTCCTTTGCTTGGCCTGCCAAAATATCGGGTAGATAGTTGCCAATGCGGCTTGTAATGGTTGCAGGGACTGATCGCGCTAAGATCATATCAAAGCCAGTATCGCCAATGTGCCAGGTAATTTCTTCTTGGGTGTCCGGCATAAGACCTGAATGAAACCGCAACATTTCAATACCGATGGGATCGTCGGATACAATGCTAGCGGCGCAGCCATCCGCAAAGATTAAAAATGACATAATTTGATCGATATCATCTGCTTCCTGTAAATGCAGTGTGCATAATTCCAAGTTCAATATAACCACACATGCAGATGTATTAGATCGCACAATATGATTGGATAATTTCAGGGCGTTGATGGCAGCTTGGCAGCCCATAAAACCTACTATGGTCCGCTCAACCGCTGGGTGGAGCCCATAATGGCGTATAATAGCCTGGTCTAGACCGGGCGCATAAAACCCCGTACAAGTCGTTACGATAATATGCGTAATTTTCTCTTTCATTTCGGTAAAGTTAATTTGATCGAGCGCCTTGCATGCCAAAGGCAGGGCATTCTTTTTATAAAGCTTCATGCGTTCTTTTGTGGTCGGGAAATTCCCGCGCTCATAAAAATTATCGGCATCAAACTGGATGGCATCTGGGTGAGGCGCCAGAACGGAATATCTATGCTCAATCTGGGCACGGTGTGCCAAAATGCGAAACATTCTGCGATCTTTTTCGGAACTCAATAAATTTGGCGCATAGGAGACAAAGGTTTGATGTACATCATGATCCGGTACGGCTGCAGCAATTTGATTAATATAAACGCGCGTCATCGGCTGCCGTGCGTTTTTTCATAATCAGGGTTTCCGTCATGCCCAAAAAATGCAACTCAGACACCAAAGCCGAAAAACCTTGTTGTTCAAACATCCGTCTTAATGTCTGGCGATCTGGAAAAGCATTCAGACTTTCAGCGATATAACTGTAAACTTCATGGTTCCGGTTTAATAATATTCCCCATAACCCAGTCCAGCCTTTTAAAATGTAATAGGTTATTTTTTGCCGCCAGATGGCTTTAGGCTTAGAAAAATCCAGGAAGGCTGCGATTCCGCCCGGCTTTAAAACACGATAAATTTCGGAAATTGTTTGTAGGAGATCTGGGGCATTACGCAGGGCATAGCCACCTGTTATCACATCAATGGTTTCAGACGCGATATTGAGCTGCCCCATATCACCTTTCAGAAATTGGACATTTGTGTAATAGCTACGCTGCTGCGCCAGTCGCAGCATATCTTCGGTAATATCTAGACCTATGATTTTACCCAGCGGATATTTATCAGCCAGCAAAAATGCGATATCCCCGGTGCCGCATGCAAGATCCAGGCATGCCGGCGTTATCATTTCTGGTAATGATATAATTAAATCCCGTTTCCAAGCGAAGTCTCGGCCGAACGAAAACAAACGCGTGATAAAGTCATAGCGTGGCGCAATAACAGAAAACATTTCTTCATTAAAATATTTTTTGCTATCCGGGTTATGGAGATGGTCCGCAATTTTAAGAGTTAGTTGCCGGTTCACGAGATAAAATATAGCTGGATAAAAATATAATAAATGGTTTGTTAGGGTAAATTTATAAGCAAACGATAAGGATTAAGATCAAAAATGTTGAATACATTAATAATGTCTTTAATAATGCCTTTTTGATTTAAAGCGATAAATATAGCTGCCAGATGTAAGTCCTTACTTCAGTCTTGGAGTTGACTGAAATTATACTGATGAAGCGCCATCCAAGAAAATGGCGGCATTAGGATGCTATATTAATTGAATTAAAGAATCCGATGTACAGCTATGGTAACGCGTGATTGCCAAACTACCAAAAGATCTGGCCCCGTATGACGCAAAGGAATTAATGAAACATTTAGCCTAATGGAAAATCATAAATACAGCTTCGCCGACCGTAGGCGCAGGCTATTGGCGATGACGGATACCGAACTGAGTGCCATGGCGGCGCTGGCAAGAATGGGGCTCAGCAGAATACCGAAGAACGGATAGAGAATACCCGCCGCCACTGGAACACCCAGCGCGTTATAGATGAATGCGAAAAATAAATTCTGCCAGATGTTATGCATCGTGGCGCGGCTCAGATGGCGGGCGCGAACAATACCCATTAGATCGCCTTTAACCAGCGTGACCCCCGCGCTTTCCATCGCCACATCCGTGCCGATGCCCATGGCGATACCAACCTGCGCTTGTGCCAGCGCGGGTGCATCATTTACGCCGTCACCTGCCATGGCAACTTTGCGCCCCTGTGCCTGTAATTGACGCACGACTTCGCTTTTACGCTCCGGCAATACTTCGGCTTCCACATCCGCAATGCCTAGTTGTGACGCGATGGCCTGTGCCGTGGCTTTGCTGTCGCCCGTCAGCATGACGATATGCAAACCATCTTCTTTTAATAACCGCAGCGCATCGGGTGTGGTGGCCTTAATCGGATCGGCAACGCTGAGGACGCCAGCCGCCTTATTATCAATCGCGGCGAACATCGCCGTTTGGCCTTTGGCGCGCAGTGGTTCAGCAATAGCAACCAGGGATGCAGGATCAATTTTCAGCGATGAAAGCAGCGCGGCGTTACCTAATGCGACCTGATGTCCATCAATGGTACCGGTCACGCCTTTGCCGGTGATAGACGCAAAATCACTGACGGCGGATAGCGCCATGTTTTTATCTGCTGCGCCTTTGACAATCGCGGCGGCCAAAGGGTGTTCACTGGCTTTTTCCAAACTGGCGACGAGCTTTAGAATTTCATCCGCATCAAAGCCGGTGACAGCGACCACTTCCATCAATTTCGGTTTGCCTTCGGTTAGCGTGCCGGTTTTATCAATAATCAGCGTGTCTATCTTTTCCATCATTTCCAGGGCTTCGGCATTCTTAACCAAAACCCCCGCCTGTGCGCCGCGTCCGGTGCCTGCGATAATGGACATGGGCGTTGCCAGCCCCAGCGCGCAAGGACAGGCAATGATTAAAACCGCAACCGCATTGATGACTGCATAAGCCAGTTTGGGCTCCGGCCCCCATATCCACCAAGCCAAAGCTGTTATAAGCGCAATCGCAATCACCACCGGTACGAAATAACCGGCGACTTTGTCTGCCAGCCGCTGAATGGGCGCGCGCGAACGCTGCGCCTTGGAGACCATATCAACAATCTGTGCTAGCATCGTTTCGCTACCGATGCGTTCAATACGCATGATAAAACCGCCAGTGCCGTTTAGCGTTGCGCCAGTGACCTTATCGCCAGGGGTCTTTTCAACCGGCAGGGACTCACCTGTCAGCATGGATTGGTCAACACTGCTGCTGCCTTCTGTCACCACGCCGTCCACCGGAATTTTTTCGCCGGGACGCACGCGCAATAAATCACCGTGTTTGACATCGGTAATGGCAATATCGGCTTCGCTACCATCAGCGCGGATGATGCGCGCCATCTTTGGTGCCAAATCCAGCAGTGCACGCATGGCGTTGCGTGATTGCGCCCGCGCCTTTAATTCCAATACTTGTCCCAGCAATACGAGCGCCGTAATCACCGCTGCGGCTTCGAAATATAGATCAAGTTGTAAGCCGGTTTCCGGCAGTAACAAAACAATCAGGCTATAAAGATAGGAAACGCCCGTGCCGAGTGCGATCAGCGTGAACATATTCAAACTGCGGTGCCGAACGGAATCATAAGCACGAACGAAAAACGGCAAACCGCCCCATAGCACCACCGGCGTGGCCAATGCCATTTGTAGCCAACGCACCCATGGCAACTGCATCCACTCATGCGGCATATTGGGAATCAAATGCGCACCCATCACCATGATTGCCAACGGTGCCGCCAAGGCGGCGGACACCCAAAAGCGGCGCGTCATAGCGGTCAGTTCGTGATCCGTATCATCCGTCAGTGAAACTGTTTCCGGCTCCAATGTCATACCGCAAATCGGGCAATTACCTGGCTTGTCCTGCCTGATTTGTGGATGCATCGGACAGGTGTAAATGGTATTTTTATTAGGCTGATTTAATGGCGGAGCAGCAGCGGGAACATGCTCATGGGCGCAACAGGCATGGCTTGCTTCACCGCTAGAATGAACATGTTCCATATTTTGCCGCTTTCGTTAGATCAGTTTTTATTTTCTTCGGATGGATGGTCATGATGATGGGAATGATCGCCATGCCCATGATGCATGAATAAATGCATCAACGGACAGGCCAGAAAAAGCAAATAGGGTGCCGCGCTTAACACATGCTCCCGATGCTCAATAATGGCCCAAACGCCGATTGCGGCCAGTGATAGGCACGTAATCAAACCCATTGGCGAACGCCACCAACTGTGACTGGTTTTGCCGTGATCGGTATCCGTGTTCATGATGCGCTCCAATTATTGTTGCGGATGATGTTTTTTATGATCGGCGGCACTCACAGGTTGATCTACCGGTGCTGTGGATGTTTGCGTATCGTCCGCATCGTTATCCTGCATCATGGCATGACACTGCTTCATCATCTCAGGCGACATTTTGCCGTCTTTCATCATTCCATCCTGCATCATGTCACCTTTCATCATCCCATTTTGCTTCATCATGGCATGGCATTTTTCCATCATCTTATGGCAGTTTTGCATCTTGTCACCCTGCATCATTTTACCTTGCATGCCATCATTGGCATTTGTTGCAATGCAGGCGGTGAGCAAGCCAGTTGCTAATAGTGCAACTGCGGCGGTAAGTGGTTTTTTCATGGGTATTCTCCTTGGTTGGTGTGGTTACTGCACTTTCACGCCGAATGGCACGAAGATGATTTTATTATCAATGCGCACTTGCGCAAAGATTTTGTAAAAGCCTTTGAACTTTGGCTCTATGTGGAGCTCTAATTTTGGCCCGCCGCGTGCATCGTCGGTCGTTGGCTCATCACCCAATGGATGCACATGCACAACGGATTTGAAATTTTCGCTGAATCCGACGACATGCGCAAAGGCACCCAATACTGGCTGTAATTGCGCAAATGGTTTGCCGTCTTTGGTAACAGTCATGCTCGCCATGTCTGCTTCGCCTGCTTTCAGCGGTTCATCCAACGTAAGAGTGAAATCATAACCATCTATGATGGTATGAGTTGAAACCGTTTTATCAATAACGGTTTTATCCTTGGCGGGCATGCCGATGTCTGCACTTTCATAAACTTCTTGGCCCGTGCGGGTAGGAATAAAATTGGCCCACACACGATAACGCGCATTTTTTAGCGGCGTAAAATCAAAAGTGTATTCACCCGGGATATTGCCTGCGTCTGGGTGAATATGTTGATAATCTGACAATGACGGATCAATGATCAGTAGGTGCAGTTTCTCTGTATGCACAATGTTCAAATCGTCCGGCGTAATGGGTTTGCCATCTTTGGCGTAACTCAACCGGACAGTCACATGGCTTGTCTCACCCGCAACCAGCGGTTTATCCGAACGAAGTTCCACCTTTATAGCGTGTTCCTGGTGATGCCTGTGTGAGACCTTTGTGGGCATGACCATTTCATTGTGATCATTGGGCTCTGCACAAGCTGGCAAAGTCGCGCCCACCATCAGTGTCAGTAAAAGTGCTATTTTTTTCATCGGTTTCTCCCTAATGTCCGAATTTACGGTAAAGTTCTTTGAGTTCGGCGATTTTCGCCGTTCTTTCTTTTTCATTTCCGACTTTGAAAGCATTAGTGACACAAGAGTCCAAATGCGTTTCCAGGATATTTGCCTCAATTGCACGCACGGCTGAATGAATGGCACGCAGCTGGACCAGAATTTCTGGACAATAGCGCTGTTCAGTGATCATTTTCTTCACACCTTCAACCTGGCCCATAACACGGTTCAGGCGTGACATCTCTTTTTGATAATCCGGATGCTGCGCGGTTTGGCAGCAGTTATGTTTGATTTTCGTTTTTGCCATAACTTATGCCATATACCCTATAGGGGTATATGGCAAGCAAACACAGACTGATTCGGTGCGATTATCGTTCTTTTTCTTTTTTATCTGCTATATATGAGGCATGAAGATATATAAAAAATGGCAGGAGATTTTGGCTGGCATAGCGGTCTTTGGATTGCTCTTGTATGGGCTATTCTATTTTGTCCTGCCAAACCTCGCATCGCTGCCATTACAAATCGTGATGTGGTTAAGTATTGTCCCACTGACCTTTCAGGTGGGAAAGAAAGCGCTTAAAAACGATTTTGGTGCTGATATTCTGGCTGTCATCGCATTACTGACCAGTTTAGTATTGGGTGAATATCTGGCCGGTACCCTAATTGTGCTAATGCTGGCGGGCGGCCAGGTGCTGGAACAATTTGCGGTGCGCAAGGCATCCTCGGTATTGGAAGCCTTGGCAAAGCGCATGCCCAGTATCGCGCATCGTCAGCGTGGCACGGAAATTCAAGATATACAAATTGCAGATATTATCATTGGCGATTTGATTGTCGTCTTCCCGCATGAAACCGCGCCGGTGGATGGGACTGTGCGGGATGGCCACGGCACCATGGATGAATCCTACCTGACCGGTGAGCCTTATCAGGTGGATAAAGCGCCTGGGACAGCGGTTCTATCTGGCGCGATTAATGGTGAAACCGCATTGGTCATAGAAACCGAAAAACTTGCGGCAGATTCACGCTATGCCACCATCATGACGGTGATGCAGGAAGCCGAGCAAAAGCGGCCAACCCTACGCCGCATGGGCGATCAAATCGGCGCAGTATTCACGCCCATTGCATTGGTGCTGGCGATTGCCGCATGGGTTTTTACAGGTGATGCCACACGCTTTCTAGCAGTGCTTGTGGTGGCAACGCCTTGCCCATTATTAATTGCAATTCCAATCACTATCATCAGCGCCATTTCATTGGCCGCCAAACGCGGCATTATTATCCGTGATCCGATGGTGCTGGAACGACTGCCAACCTGCCGTACCGCTATTTTTGATAAGACCGGTACTTTGACTTACGGCAAACCGGTGGTGACAGAAATTCTACCGGCTGCACAATTTCAAAAAAATGGTCTATTGCAGGCCGCTGCAAGCCTGGAACGCTATTCCAAACACCCATTAGCGAGTGCACTGCTCGAGGCTGCAGCACAAGAAAAACTCACCCTGCCGCAAGCCAGTGAAGTTTCGGAAAAGCCAGGCCAAGGTTTATTCGGCATCGTGGATGGCCATCGCTGGCACCTGACCAGTCGCCATAAAATAGAACAGTATTGGCCGCAATTATTAGATAGATTGCCACCAGTTGCAGCGGGACTGGAATGTGTGCTGCTCCATGACGATCAATATGCGGGTATTTTCCGTTTGCGTGATGCGCCACGCGCGGAAGGAAAATCATTTATCGGACATCTTGCACCGGCACATGGTATGCAAAAAGTCATTTTATTATCCGGTGACCGCGCATCCGAAGTGGAATATCTGGCCGGTGTGCTGGGTATCAAAAATACTTATGCATCGCAGTCACCCGAACAAAAAGTGGCAATCGTGCGCGCAGAAACTGCGCTCGCACCAACTTTATACATGGGTGACGGTATTAATGATGCACCTGCGCTGGCCACTGCAACCGTTGGCATTGCTTTCGGCCAGCATAGTAGCGTGACCAGTGAAGCCGCCGGTGCAGTGATTTTGGAGAATACCCTGAATAAAGTAGATGAACTGCTACATATCAGCTTAGCACTTCGTCAGATTGCACTGCAAAGCGCTATTGGCGGTATGGCACTCAGTATGGTCGGCATGATCTGCGCAGCGATAGGTTATCTTTCTCCGGTGCAAGGTGCCATTGCCCAAGAAGCAATCGATATCCTGGCCATCGCCAATGCCTTACGTCTTGCCTGGCGACCCTATGTCGTTACAGATATGGTTGGATATGATAAAACGTCTCGACTAAAAGAGTGATACTCCCGTGACTGGAAATTCTCGTATCATGGATGAAATAAGCCTGATGGCCCAGAATCCTTATGACATTTTGGGGATTAGCAAAGACGCAGCCGAGGTTGAAATCAAATCCATATCAGATTTTATCTGCCTTGCTTGAGACTAGTATTAAGGCAATTAATTCTGCTGGCAGCCAATCTGAACCATCATCTGAATTAAGAGGTTGATGGGCCTTTTTAATTATCGGGTTTTCCAGCTGCCATCGGTGCCTTGATAAGGACTTCCTGGCTCTAATTTGATTATGATTTGCTCTGCAGCAAGTTTTGCAACAACATCTATAGGTTGACCATTTTCTTTGGAAATACGTGCGTATTCCTGACTACGCTTAGCATTAACATCTGCCACCAATGCAGTTACTTCGGGGCTAGGTTTGAGGGCTGTCACATAACCGTCAAGTTTTTCACCTACCATACCAGAAGAACGAGCTTGGTGCAGTTCTAGAGCAAATGCTGGCAAAGCCACCAAAGCACATAAAATGGTCAATAAAGCTAAAAGGCGTGGTTTCATGCGGCGCTCCTAAAAGATATTTTTGTTGTTTGCGATTGATTGCTTCACATCTCTTTCGATCGAAACCCTAACGTGCTGCTCGATATTGACGTTAAGATTAATTTCGATTGGTTTGTCTGGTGCCTGCAATTGCACAGTCGGCGTGCATCCCAAAACAGGAACTAAAAAGAAGGCATATAGTAAACGACTTATTCGCATTTTCATCCTACTTCAGGAACTGTTCGGGATTGGTAAACGGCATCATATTTTGCTTAACAAGATTTAGCACATCGCCGGTTAAATGTACACCTAACTTAACCGCTCTTCCCTGATACATATCAGGATTATTACCTTCTAAAGCAAGCAATATCGATAACCTATTGTCTTTATTGCTATCCACTGCAATGGAAAGATGCGTGTAGTGGAAATTTTTAAGTATGTCGCGCACTAAGGTAATTTGCTGATTATCACCTGGAATGGCATCGGGGGACATAATAATTATTCCAGATTGCTCCGCTCCTAATCCACCTTGCTGAACGGTGATTTCGCCATTTTCACCAATAAGGATTGGCAACGTTCCAGAAACAGTCCCTGTGGCCGAAGCATGCTTACCTGTTAACATTTGCAGGAGGGTTTCAATGGAAGCATGCTGAACTTTAAGATTTGCTTTGATTGCTTTCTTTTCAAATAATGGCACTCTTACATTTTGCACTGACAAGGTACCACTATTCCAAGGCATACTAGCATTTGTAAGTATAAATTCAGATTCCCCCGGGGCTTTTAATGCATACTCTATATTAAACTCTGCAGTATAACTTTTATCGGCGCTTTCAAGTTTGCCAAGAAAGTTCATATTATTGGTATAGGCAACTAAGGTGCCATTTCCTTGAATAACAGGAACGGTAATTGCGTCACCTTTAAAAGTAATATCCTTTATTTGCCATTGTCCAGTCCATTCCTTTTCATGTTGGTTAAGAATTGCCTCAAGAGAAGTTTTCCCGGTCATTATGTTGAGATCATTCATTTTAAAATTTAAACCATCGCTCTTATAGGACAATTGTGGCGTGGGATTTTTGCGTAACGTGAACAGGATCGGGATATCCATCTGCCATTGCTTAGAAGCCATATGTAAATGGCTCTCTTCGAATATTATTCTATCTAATGGAATAGTAGATAGCTGGCTGAGTGTTACAGGTATACCAATATTTGCCTTATCATTTGCAGTGTGTGGTGGCCAACCATCTAATCCAGAAAATATCCATTGATCGTTATTTTGATGTGTTTCAAGATTAAGGCCTTTAATAGCTAATTCATTCATATTGCCCTTCAAAAGATCAGGCAAAGAGTAGCTGACTGTCATATTTTCTAATGCCAGAGGCGTTTCATGGCCTACAGAAATATTTTTAAGCGCAATGCCCTGAAAACCTAACTTAGATACTGTTAGATGGACATTCTGGAATCCTTGCGACTCAAACATGGTGATCAGGCGTTCCTCTATCCAAAATTTCCACGGCAATATTAAGATTATCGCCGCAACTAAGGCTGTAAATAAGATAACCCACCCTGCGGGGCTAAGTTTGCGTTTATTAAATGATGGAATGATAATAGTCCCCGGGTTTGGAAGAGCCCCAATATATCATAAGAAGTGATGATATTTTAAGTCTAAAAACAGTTACCGTTACTATATCCGAAGAAGAATAAGGAACGTAATGGGAGGCCGTGGGCCCACATTACATATCCTGCCATACGATTAACCGTATATGGATGGTAGAATTATTGCGGATTTTGATTGCAATCTAAGATATTTGGCGTTGCCATTTCAGCCTTGGGAAACGCGATAAAAATCTGAAATTCGTCAAAATTTATTACGACGTAAATACAGATGTTCTGGTTGGTACTGCTGGTTGGCGCCCTCCGCTAGATTGCGGTGATAAAATGCCCAGCCGTTGAGCGCGATCCTGCGTAGCTTGATCCATGGTAAATTTTTCGTCAGTGAATGCTTTAAACGTTTTTTTGAAATGTTCGTCATTATCTGTCTTAATACTAAGATTATTCCAGCCGCCCATTTTGGCATTTTGGATCGTGACCCTTAAGGCATCATCTTCTGGCGTTGTCATGGTTGCCCGCTGCGGCGATGCCGTCACGTGCGCGCCGCTTACCATATCCAAAGCAATTCTGGGGGTACCGCCGGTATGATCCAGATCAGCATGGGCAACGTCATTGGAATAAACTGGCTGTGAGCCTGGGAATAGTTTCTGAAAAAAATGGTACAAATATTCCGAGGCAATGAGTTCGGATGGGACTGGCCAAGGTCTAGCGACAGAGTTATCCAAGCCCATGTTATGAATAACATCAGCAACCTTTGGCGCGGTTAGCGGCGTATTTAGGCACGATGAATCAAACAAAAGATCAGCGCCAAAAAAGGTTCCATCTCCTCTAGGTAAGGGTTGCAAATCATAAGGTATGCCGTGCAACCCCAATCTACTTAAAATTTCTTGGGCAGTCCGATCATGCGGTCCGGGCCCGGAAAATTCCAAAGCAAAGATGGGTGTTTGATGAAGCCCTGTCCTATTGCTCAGGGCATCTCGAACCAGCTTAGCATAAATTCCCTCCCTAAGATTTGGGATTGATGCGCCCGTACTTACTGGAGCCGGGGACGATATTGTGGGCGAAGCCGTGGTTTGCGGAGCGATCACAATGTCGGGATCAAGGGCCGGAGGAACGGCTGCGGCTGATACGGGGAGTGGCGCGGCTGGCGTAGGAGAAGCCGGATTCAGATTCCTAACGTTTCGTTTGGGATCATTCCTGTGGCCACTAGCCGGTCCGGCATTGGTTGTTGCTGGCGGAGTGTGAGTCTGAGCAGGGGCCGGCACATAACCGGGTGGTGCGATAAGACCTCCCGGCAATGGCCCTGCCTTGGATGATGGTAGTGGAGGGGCAACTAATGGTGGCGGCGCGGAAATTATCGGCTGTTGCACCATAGGAGCAGCAGCGGGTGATGGCGTGGCAGCCTGTGCGGTAGGCTTTGGCTGCAATCCGTTTAAGGGTTTTTGATAACCGAAACGGGCGATTTCTTTATTATCAACAAAAATTCCAACTTCGGCCGGACGATTTCTTACATCATCCATGATAGGATCCATAACCATACTAATTTGATAATCTTCCGTCAGATTTCCTCCGTCTTTCCCTAAAGCCAGTAAATCCGGTCCCGAGTGAAAAACTTTATGGTTAGGATGAGAATGATATATTCCCATTAAAATACAGCCTGGGAATTGTTGTCTCATCCGTGGCGTAAAAGCCGCAAAATCACCTCGTGTTATGGAAAATTCCGCCAGGGTTCCGTCTCTTTCAACCGGCATATATCCTTCAATGATAACAGTATAGCTATTTGGTGTTACACTTTTATCTAATTGATATCTCCCGACGAGCATACCGCCTACTTCTTGCCATTTTTTTTGGCCCCAATTTGCTCTATAGGATGATTTTTTTGCTTCTTTGTCTGCGTATTCTTGTCTTTCTCGTTCTGTTGCAGATGCCGCCAAAGGAGGAGCGGGATCTAGATTTTCAGGATAAGATGGAGAATAATCATCCGTTTCTTTCTTAATTTTATCATAGGCTTCTTGCTTGATTAAAATACGACCGATTGGAACTGAAATACGACCTTTGGGCATTGATCCCATCGGATTTGAAATGTTTTGCTGTGTAAGAACAGGAACTTTGTTTTTGTTATTTCCCCTGAAGCCTAGCCGATTCCAAACCCCATTTCTCTCTGCAGAACCGTTGTTTGTAGAAGCGATGGGTGGTTGAGCGCTTGGCCCTCCTAACGGCAAACTAACATAACCGGATATGTCAATTATGTTGCCGGGCGGAATCTGGCCGTTTGTCTCATCAATGCTAGTAACCTGAAAACCGGCCAAAGGCATAGGTTGATATTGTCCGTTAGGTGGTGGGCCTTGGTTTACCATTATCCCTTTTCCTATAATAATAATTTTCTAACTATAACATGAAGATTGCTTAAAATTGTAGGATTTCTTAATGAATAATTTGTGACAACCGTATGGGGCTGATACTTTTGGTATAGTTACCCGGATTTCCCAAAGTTCTCGGCGATGACTTTTCCGTTTTGAACGCCATTTTTGGCCTGGCCGTATCTGAACTAGGGATTTCCTGGGATAGGAAAATGGTAGTGAATGCAGTCTAGTGCGAACAATGCTACGTACCAATTGCCTGATTAACAGGGAAAATACAGGGATTTTTGGAGGGTTAAGCAAATTTTTTCTATAAATAGCATCTATTCACTTAGATATTTACTTGGTTTTCATCTGTCTTAGCGAAAATATATCCGAAATAACAGGGAAATTTCTCGGCTAAATATGGAATTTTTGACTTGAACAGGGTAATTTTTATTAAATTCTTGATCGCAATCAAATTATGTTGGTTAGGCAGGAAGTAAAATGTCTTTCATCAAAACTGAAAGGCACAGCTATGAAAGCCCTAGTTTACCAAGGTCCTGGCAAAAAAGTTCTAGAAGAACGCCCTATGCCAGAAATCAATGCCCCCACGGACGCCATCGTAAAAATCTTGAAAACCACGATTTGCGGCACGGACCTGCATATTTTGAAGGGAGATGTGCCGACTTGTAAGCCTGGACGCATACTGGGTCATGAAGGCATGGGGGTGGTGGAAAAGGTCGGCGCTGGCGTAACGGAAGTAAGACCGGGCGATCACGTCCTGATTTCCTGTATCACTTCATGTGCCAAATGTGAAAATTGCCGCAAAGGCATGTATTCGCATTGCATGGATGGGGGCTGGATTTTGGGCAACAAAATCGATGGCACACAGGCAGAATACGTTCGTATCCCACATGCGGACACTAGCCTTTATCGTCTGCCTGTAGGAATAGATGAAGATGCAGTTGTAATGCTTTCCGATATCTTGCCGACTGGTTTTGAATGCGGCGTACTGAACGGCAAAATCAAACCGGGCGATACGGTGGCGATTGTTGGTTCCGGCCCCATCGGTTTGGCGTCATTGCTGACGGCACAATTTTATTCACCATCTGAAATTATCATGGTTGATATGGATGATAACCGCTTGGATGTGGCCAGACGATTGGGCGCAACGACGGTCATTAACAATAGTAACAGCGGCAAAGCCGTTAACCTTATCAAAGACATGACCAATGGATATGGCGTAGATTGCGCGATTGAGGCCGTGGGCGTACCGGGCAGTTTTACTTTTTGCGAAGATATTATTGCGCCGGGCGGTGTGATCGCCAATATCGGTGTGCACGGCGTAAAAGTTGATCTGCATTTAGAAAAATTATGGGACCGAAATATTACCATCACTACGCGTTTGGTGGATACGGTCACCACGCCAATGCTGCTAAAAACTGTGCAAGCCAAAAAAATTGATCCTACGCAACTCATTACGCACCGATTTACATTGGATCGAATCCTGGATGCCTATGAAACCTTTGGCAAGGCGGCAAGCACGAAAGCACTTAAAGTCATCATAAGCACCTAAAGCCTATGAGATGTATCATGGTTATTGTATAAGGTAAAAATGCACATATTGGTTTTCAACGCGGGCAGCAGTTCAATCAAATATGGCGTGTTTGATGCTGAGAAGAATATTGAACTGCACAAAGGCCAGCTTGACCGCGTACATGATGTTGCAACTGCAATGGCGGAGATTCCAGAGAAATTAACGGCCGCAGGTTTTAATCAATTTGACGCTGTCGGCCACCGCGTCGCTCATGGCGGTGATATATTTCACACCGCCGTTCTGATTGATGCTGCTGTGATTAAAACAATTGATGCGTTGACACCACTTGCGCCGTCGCATAATCCGCCTGCATTGGCTGGCATTCATGCTGCGCAAAAACATTGGCCGGATACGCCGCAGGTTGCAGTATTTGATACTGCCTTTCATCATACGATTCCGGAACATGCATATACCTACGCCATTCCCATCGGCTGGCGGCAGGCAGGTGTGCGGCGTTATGGGTTTCATGGCACATCGCATAAATATGTTATGCTTCGCACTGCGGAAAAATTACAATGGCCCGCGGAAGATTTGCGGATTATTTCTTGCCACCTCGGTAATGGCGCGAGTGTCTGCGCGATTGAACGCGGCGCTAGCGTGGATAATTCCATGGGATTTACGCCCCTCGAAGGTTTGGTGATGGGATCACGCAGCGGCGATGTCGATCCTGGTCTGTTCGCTCATTTAGAGCGCACAGTAGGTCTATCCGCTGGTGTTGTGGAGCAGGCATTATACCAAGATAGCGGATTAAAAGCTTTATCAGGTATCGGCAACGATATGCGTGATATCGAAGCACGTGCAGGGCAGGGCGACGTCGCTGCGCAATTAGCGATTGATGTATATGCTTACCGCGCTGGGAAATATATCGGTTCCTATGCCGCCGCAATGGGCGGAGTTGATGTCATCGCCTTTACTGGGGGCATCGGCGAAAATTCTGCGCAGATGCGCAAGCGAATTTGTGAGCGGCTTGCATTTATGGGCTTGGCATTCGACGATGATAAAAACATATCGGTAAATTTGCAAAACTCAAACGTCGCCGAAATTAACAGGACTAATTCACGCATTAAAATCCTGGTGATGGAGACGCAGGAAAAATGGATGATTGCCAAGGAAACGGCACAAGTTATCGCGCAGCAAAAAATCATATCCACTGCAGCAAAGGTTCCTATACCCATCGCGGTTTCCGCACATCATGTGCATTTGACGGAAGCTGCGATTGAACAGTTATTCGGCAAAGGTTATCAGCCAAAAATCCTGCACCAGCTTTCGCAGCCGGGATTTTTTGCGACAGAAGAGACAGTGACGGTCGTCGGCCCGCGCGGACAGCTGGAAAATGTACGCTATCTTGGCCCGCCGCGTCCGCACAATCAAATTGAAGTCAGCCGTACCGAAGCTTTTCAATTGGGCGTGGATGCCCCGCTGCGCATCAGCGGCGATACGGACAATACCCCAACCGTCACATTGCGCGGCCCGTCGGGTGAAATCCGCACGGACGGCATTATCGTCGCCAAACGCCATATTCATACTAATCCGTCGGATGCCAAACGTATGGGCGTGGAGCACGGTGATCAAGTTGAAATTGATGTCAGCGATAGTGAACGGAACTTAACTTTCCGCGATGTCGTGATCCGTGTTTCTGAAAATGGCTTTATAGAAATGCATATTGATACGGATGAGGCCAATGCAGCGGAAATACAGCAGGGGGATACAGGCGTATTGCGACCAACAGCACATACTGCAACCATCGTCCGTCGCACAAAGCGCTGCACTAATCCGACCGAAAAACATGGCGTGGAAAGACTTAATCATTGATCTGGATCTTATAAGCTATCTTTAAAATCCCAGGCAGACTTGGCCAGGCGATGATATTTTTCATGGGCCAGCGAATTCAGGGAGTAGGGCTGCCAGAAGTATAGCGCCTAGGATAAGCCAAAGGAAATATCTGGCATCTATTGTGGATAAAGCATCAGTTAGTTTAGATGAAATCTGCAAGCAAGAATTTACGATTTCAGAAAAAGATGTGATCAGATTACTCATAATAAACTCCTAAGGAATTTGCGCTGAAGGAAATCCCCATATGATCCAAGGATAATTTACAGGAATTAAAAGCACAGAGATTTGATCGTGGTCAAAGTCATAAACAAAAAATACTGCTTTTATTTGTCCACTGGAGCATCATTGATGCTTTCAATACCAAACATAAGGAGAACACCATGGCCGCAGAAAATGTCACCAATATTATCAAAAACACGCAGTCATCTGCCACGACGGTTTCACTGAGCCGTCCGCAAGAGATGTTCAACGCGATGCAAGGACAAATGAATAAAATCTTTGCAGATTTTATGAATACCCCATCTTTGCTAAGTTTATGGCGCAGCAGCAATTTATGGCACAATCATGATTTCTGGCGCTCAACGCCATTCAATATGGTCGAACCCGCGCTGGACATCCACGAAACCGACAAAAACTACAGTCTGCGCATGGAACTGCCGGGCGTGGAGCAAAAAGACGTAAAAATCACGATCAACGACAATTCGATCATCATTAAAGGTGAGAAGGAACAAAGTCGTCGCGAAGAAAAAGACAACTGCCTCAGATGTGAATGTTCCTACGGCAGTTTCCAGCGCACCGTTTACCTGCCTGAGACCGCGAATACCGAAGATGCGAAGGCAATCTTTAAAAACGGTGTGCTGACGGTGGAAATGCCGAAACGCGCTGCTGCCATCTCTCACAAAACCCGCCAGCTTGACATTAAAGCGGCATAGGAAAGAAATATCATGAAACACTTAATTCCCGTTATTGCATTGTTAGCTTTGGCCGCTTGCGCGCAAACCAACAAAGACGACCATAATCTGCTGGTTGAAACCCATGACACAGCGCACGAAGCTCAGAGTGCTGCGAATGATGCCAAAAATGCAGCCATAGCGGCGCAGCAGCAGGCAGCACAAGCGGCTGCGGCGGCTCAGGCGGCTAGTGCGAGCGCTGCTCAGGCTGCAGCGAACGCACAGGCTGCGAGTGACAAAGCAGACCGCATTTTCCGCCAAGGACAAAATAAATAACTATTTGGTTCCGATAACAACTGGGATGCCATTGCGGTGCTGGATTGCATCCGTGACAGCATCCCAATCTATTTTTATGCCAGGTCCATCTGCGGCCTTCACCGCATCACGAATTTCTGGATCATCTTGCGGAGCGAGTTGCAGATAAGCCGCAATGAAGTCGCTTTGCATTTGTGTCGGTAAAACCTCTAACATCAAATTGTTGCCTTGCCAGCCGAGTTCATAGGGTTGATCTACAACCGTCACCGGCGTGCCCATTTTAATTAACGGAAATAACGTGGCGATATCTTCGGGATAGAGACGGATACAGCCGTGACTGGAGCGCCTGCCAATGCCGTAGGGACGGTTGGTGCCGTGGATCAACACGCCGTGCCAGCCGAGGTAAAGCGCATAATCACCAAGTGGATCATCGGGGCCAGGCAAAATCTGTGCGGGTAATTCCGGATTCTCTGCTCGAATGGAGGCAGGGGGTGTCCAAATTGGATTTTTCTGTTTCCGTATTACAGTGGCTGTGCCCAGCGGCGTTTCCCAGCCTTCGCGGCCTATCCCGATGGGGAATCTTAAAACATGTGTGGCATCCTGATAATAAAACAGACGCAGTGCTGAGAGGTTGATAACAATACCGCGGTGTGGTGCGCGTGGTAAAAGGTGCGAAGTTGGAAGGGTTAGTTCTTTTCCTTCTTGAGGTTTCCAGGCATCAGTTCCTGGGTTGGCTGCCAACAATTCTACAATTCCTACATCAAAGCGCCGCGCGATGTCATAGAGATTGTCTTTTTGTTGAACCGTATAAGTTGTCGTTTTGCCAATGACGTCCCCTTGCGGCGTAAATTCACGCGCCTGAAGCGGCGAATAACAAAGCAACGCAATTAAAAGAATGAATAATGGCATGGTCCTTATGTGCCACGTAAAATTAATTTTGGTGCAGGCCGAAAATAAAAATAGATCAAACCGCTGATAACGGCAGCAAAAAAACACCAGACCGAAACCAAATACATATCATAAAAGATATAAGCCGCCAGAAATGCAACGATATTTGCAATGCCCAGGCGGTGGATTTTCGCGCGGCTGGAGACAAAAAACCCGGCGCAGGTCGCAATGAAATAGAATGGCAATAACCATTCATCTGCGGGTCGATGCGGATATTCATACAAGATACAGGAATTGGCGATGCTTGCGGTAACCGTTGTCTCTAACATGCGGGTCAGGACATAAAGCGCGACGCAAACCCCAGTTAACACAATGGGTGACATCATTTGTTTGCGCTTTGGGTTCGGCTCCAGCAATAATAGGGTCAACGGCATATAAATGGGCCAGATCATGCCGGCAAAAACGCCGTAGCCGATAATCAGCCAGCTTTGGATTTGCGGCCAATGATAATGCAATAAACTCAGCCAGATCAGGCCCTCCACAAACTGCTGCAGCGCGAAAAATAAAGGCACAACAGCCAGTAAAATTTCACCTTTGGCACGTGCCTGGTGCAGCGTAGCTATGCCAACGCCGCCCAATACGATACTGGCGGCAAAACTGGCGGCAGGAGAAAAACACATGGGGCATCCTATCACTTATTTTTTCATAAAGATATTTGATCGTGGTCAAGTATTACGCAATGTATCTCCGAAAGAAAAATTTTATCCCCTCTACCAGGGCGAAATAGGCCAATAATGCTCCGCTCAGAAAAGCGAAAAATACACCTGGTAAGGGTGCAAAACCAAACCATTCACCTAGAGGCGTATAGGGTAGGATGAATGAAAACGCACAAATCACCAGCGCGGTAATGATAAGTGTGCAGTGTGGACGCGATCGAAACATAAATTTTCGCGTGCGGATGGCAAAAATGATTAGGGTTTGTGTGATAATCGATTCTAGAAACCAGCCGGTATGGAATAGTTTTTCATCCGCATGGAAAACTTGGAGCAAGATATAAAAGGTCAAAAAATCAAACAGTGAACTAGCCGGGCCTAAAACCCACATAAAATGCTGAACACGCGTCAGATTCCAGCGCGTTGGCCGCAACAGCGCATCACTATCAACATAATCAAATGGCACGGCTGTTTGTGAAAAATCATACAGTAAATTATTCAATAACACTTGAATGGGCAGCATGGGCAGGAACGGCAAAAACAGCACACCGCCCGCCATGCTGAACATATTGCCAAAGGTGGAGCTGGAGCCCATCAAAATATATTTTTCTGTATTTAAGACAGCGCGGCGTCCTTCGGTTACGCCATTAATAATAACTGACAGATCATGCTCCAACAGGATTATATCCGCCGCTTCCTTGGCAACATCGGATGCGCTATCCACCGAAATCCCAACATCCGCAATATGCAACGCCGCCGCGTCATTAATACCGTCGCCTAAAAATCCTACCACATGTTGTTTGGTTTTATATGCCTGAATAACTCGACTTTTTTGTTGCGGCGTCACACGGCAAAACACATGGGTTCTATCAATGCGTGCTAGCAATGCTTCGTCACTTAGTTTTACCAATTCACCGCCTGTAATAATTTCGCCCGTATCAAAACCCAGTAAATCGCACAGGTGATGCGTGACATGTTCATTGTCGCCGCTGATAATTTTCACGGTGATGCCGGCGGCGGCAAGCTGTTGCAGGGCAGTATCCGCACTGGCCTTTGGCGGATCAATAAAGGTTAGAAAGCCGGCGAACACCAATTCTGTTTCATCACTAATGCTGGCAGTAGTATGAGTTTTATCTACTGCGCGGTAGGCAACACCAAGCACGCGCAATCCATTCTTGCCAAATTTTTCAAGTTGCTGCCGTAAGGTTTCTTGCGCGGGCTCATTCAATGTTAAAGTCTGATCACCCATTTCATAATGGGTTGAGAGTTTCAGAATATCTTCCGGTGCGCCCTTTACGATCAGCAAGCGTTGATTGCCTTGTTCAACTAAAACAGAAAGCCGGCGGCGTTCAAAATCAAACGGCACTTCATCCAGCTTTGCCCATGTACTGATATTCGGTTGATCATATTGCAAAATAGCTTCATCCAGTGGCGCTTTAATGCCGGATTCAAAGGAGCTGTTCAGATAGCCCAACAAAAAAACATGATCGCTGTTGTTACCTGCGGTATCCAATGCGGCAGTGAGGCGGATATTTGCTTCAGTTAAGGTGCCGGTTTTATCCGTGCATAAAATATCCATTGCGCCCAAGTTATGCATGGCAGGCAAATGTTTCACGATGACTTTTTCCTGTGCCATACGCCGCGCACCTTTGGAAAGGGTAATCGTCACGATCATCGGCAGTAATTCAGGGGCCAAGCCGATGGCTAGCGCCAATGCGAATAGAAACGATTCCAATACCGGTCGGTGGAAACCGATATTCACCAGCAAAACAAACAGCACCATAACAATAGCAATGCGGAGCAGTAGCAGTCCAAATTTTTCTACACCCCGCTCAAATGCTGTGGGCGGCGGACGGCGCACCAGCGTGCCTGCCAACTGACCGAAACGGGTGTTTTTCCCGGTATCAATCGCCACCATCATGCCGCTACCGCTGATCATGGATGTGCCCATAAAAACGGCGTTGGTAGCGTCCGTAATATCATCCGTGTGCGCGGTTAAATCCTGAACGATTTTTTCAACCGGGAGGGATTCTCCGGTCAGTATAGATTGATTGACATATATATCTTTGCCGCTAATCAACCGTCCATCAGCCGGAATCAACATGCCGGGCGAAAGAAGAATGATATCTCCCGGGACAATTTCCTTCATTGGAAGGATTGCTGTTTTGCCATCGCGCAAAACATTTGCTTTCAGCGCAACCGAATGCCGCAAGGAATCTATAATTTTTTCCGCGCGAACGCTTTGAATGAAATCGAGCACGACACTGAAGATCACAATGGTCACAATAATAATAAAGCTGGCCTTGTCGCCGGTAATGGCAGAAAGCGCACTGGCTGCTAACAGCAGGATAATCAGCGGATTGCGGAACCGGGAAATGAATTGCAGCCACAATGGCGTGCGATGCAAATTATCTGTGCTATTGAGGCCATAAATCTGCAGACGCAAAGCACATTCTGAACGAGACAATCCATTTTGAATATTTACGCGAGCACCCTGAAGAATGTCTGCAAGCGGCAAATTCCAGAAGCTGACATCAATAATATCTATCACGGCATTCTTTTTTCAAAGCCATCCAGAAAAGCGTTTGCAACTGCGTGCAAGCGTTTGGGAAAAGGTGATAAGTCATGACGCGCGTAGCGGATGGCTCGGATTGTGCAAAATACCATCAGCAGAGTTATGCCAATAAAGACAATTGCAGTTACTAGTGCAGCATCATTATTTGCAACACCGTTCCAGATCATCACATGATAACCAAGACAGAATAGACCCAATAAAACGCTGAATAGCATCATACCGGTAATAATGGATAAAATTGGAATTCCTGCCAGGCGCGGCAACAAGTGCCGATACATCGATTTCTGCACCAACGTTTTGCCCAGAAAACCAATTTCTATGATCCGTTCCAGCCGCGACATTAGCGCCGCCCTAACAGCAGTCCGATTAATGCGCCGATGCCTAAGCCGACCATGGTAGATTCGACAGGCTTCTGACGAATTTTCGCAGTGATGGTTTCACCGGCATCATGCAAGTTATCACCGGCGGAATCCAACAGTGCGCGCAGTTCCCTGCCGACTTGATGCGCAGTGCCCTCAGGGTCATTATGAAATCGTTGGGCCAGGTCTTTGAGTTTGCGGCCGATGTCTGCCGCCGTTTCCCCGCGATTGCTTTCTTTATGACAGGTCATAATGCCTCCATCTATCCCGTAAGTTGATCATTACAAGATTTACTATCCGCATGCCAGAGGGGGCAGTCTAGCGGTTGTAATGCCTTAGTTTTGTCTAAATGAATGATGGCATCAAATTGATGTGGCAGTCTCGAAAAGAAATAATGGCTGCGGCGTTCTGTTTCTGGCGCGTAAACCACGCCAATCGCGCGCTGCAGACGGTTAATATCCAAATGCCGTAACAAAGTGTCATTGCCGCGGAGTGGCAGCAGGAAATTTTCCATACCCGTTTCATGAAATAAAGCTTCATAACTCTCAGGCAAGGCAGGCAGAAGCGTTTTACATTCTGCTACACCGTTCCAATGCGATGCCGCTGTCACGGTACCGCTATAAGTGGAAAATCCGATCAAAATCGTGTCTGATGTGCCGTAATATTCCCGTGCCAATTGTCCTAAATTCCATTCGCCCGTCTGGCCCAATTCTGTAGCGCGCCCATCGCCAATATGGGAATTGTGCGCCCAGACAATGATTTTTGCAGGTATAAAGCGCTGATCCGTCAAATGCGCTGCTAAAGCGCTGAGTGTATCCATCATATGCCGGTCGCGCAGATTCCAAGATTCAGTGCGAGTTTCAAATAGGGCACGGTAATATTTTTCAGCATTCACAATGATCTTGGCATTTTGCTCAGCATAAAAGTATTCTTCCTCCGCCATAAAGCCTTCTTGTCGCAAATAATCGAATTGCCGTGCGCGTAGCGCAATTAATTGCTGAATAGCTTCATGTTGGTAGGATTCCTCAAGATTTAAGTTTGCACGCAGACCATATTCTTCTCCGTCACTCTCATTAAATCGTTCAAAGCAACCATAATAATGTTGCGCGCGCTCCGCTGCTGCCGGATCAACAGTTTTGAGGTATTGAATGACTGCCTGAATGGAGGCACGCAGGCTATAAATATCCAAACCGTAAAAACCAATTTTTTCATTTTGGCTGCGCTGTTGATTATGTTCCCGTAGCCACTTCGTAAATTCCAACATAACATCATTACGCCACATCCATTGTGGAAAACGCTCAAATTTTGACAAGGCCGCATCGTCATTTTTAATATCAAGATTACCTCGTGCATAGCGGTTCACATGATAAGCATCCGGCCAATCTGCCTCTACCGCTACAGCGGTAAAGCCGTGATAGCGAATGAGCTTTTTAGTAATTTCTGCTCGGAGACGATAAAATTCTTCGGTGCCATGCGTGGACTCGCCAATGAAAACAAAGCGCGCACCGTCAATTAATTCAAACAAACGGGTGCAGTCCGCGTTACCGCCTGTTAAACGGATGGCGTGGTTGCGGATGCCGTCAACTAGATTTTGATGTGCGTTGCTTAGCATAAAGCTAGTCTGTCGCCTGGTCACAAGCTTTTTCTTCGTGCCGTGTTAGGGGTTTTACGAAACAAACAATTTCCTTGCCATTCGAGGTAATAATCGTTCGCTTAAGCGGGCGGTGAGAAGCCAATTTTGGCCCAGAACGTTTCTGCTGGTTGAATGATTGGTCCACGTGGGAGGAATTTTTAAAATTTTTATTAGCTTGCATCATTCTCTCCTAAGTTTGGTTATGATGATTGCAAATCCATCCTAGATTTCTTATGGCTGAAATGATTTGATTGCGATCAATAAAAGCAAAAAAATACATATCAAAATGATGGTTTTTTACACTGTAGTCGTATATTATATCGCTTTCCGTCTGAGAATTATGGGAGTTTCCCTAATGTCTTCAATTGCTCCTAGTACGGTTCGGGCATCGCCGCTGTTTGCTGGCCTGACCGAACAAGAAAAAGATGATCTGCTGAAAAGCGGGCGTGAGCGCCGCTTTGGGCGCAAAGAAACTTTATTTCTGCACGGCGATCTTATTACCAATTTTTTTATTATCAGCAGCGGCACAGTGCAATTGTTCCGTGAAACGCCAGACGGCCATGAAAAGACTTTGCAAATTCTGGTTCCAGGCAATGGCATTAGTGAGCGAGAAATTTTCCAAAGCTTCACCACGCATCAATTGAGCGCGTCGGCGGTAGAAGAAACCGTGGTATTGGAGTTTCCGATGTCTTGGCTCAAGGATGCCGCCAAAAAATACACACCCCTCGCACTCAATTTATTGGCGACTATTTCGCAATATGCGGAAATGGCGGCGATTGAAGTTGAACATCAAAGCAATATGTCTGCCACCCAGCAGGTGGCTTGTTTTCTGCAGCGCCTGTGCATCTTACATGATTTTGATCCTAAGGGATTTACGCTGCCTTATAGTAAAACGTTGATTGCATCGCGTCTGGGCATGGAGTTGGAAACTTTTTCGCGTACGCTGGCGAAATTAAAAGATTACGGTATCACCATCAGCGGCGCGCGTGTTGCGATTACGGATCTTGAAGGAATTCAGGACTATGTTTGCGGTACTTGCTCCATTGCTGATGATTGCCCTACGCATAAGGCGATGGGAGAAAAAGTATGCGGATCTTCAACGCAAAAAATTAAGCGGACCTAGCCGTTTGAAATGCCTCTAAATCAAAAAGATATTCTGGAAAATACGCCTGCCTTGTGGGCTGTGCATTTTCCGCGGCCTAAGCCAGAAGGTAATAAATATGATCACGGTCACGCCGTAATTCTGGGTGGCCCGGCGCAAAGTACAGGCGCGGCCAAAATCGCCGCGCGCTGTGCATTACGCGTTGGCGCAGGATTAGTGTCTGTGGCTTGTGATGCAAAAGCATTGCCCATCTATGCTGCTAGTTTTCAAGCGGTGATGACTAAAATTGTAAAAGGCCAACACGATTTTTCGCGTTTGATCTCAGATAATCGGGTTAAAGCTGTTTTACTCGGCCCTGGCGCTGGGATTACATCGCGCACAAAAGACTTTGCTTTGGCCACCTTGGCGCAGAAGAAATCAGTTATACTGGATGCCGATGCTTTGGCAGTATTTGCAACCAAGCCACAAGAATTTTTTAAGGCCATTCAATCTCCTTGTATCCTAACGCCGCATGAAGGTGAGTTTGAGCGATTGTTTGGCACCATCATTAACGTAAACGATGATAGAATAAATCGGGCTTGCCAAGTCGCACATATCAGCAGCGCAATTATGATTTTAAAGGGACCGGGAACTGTTATTGCAGGGCCCGATGGTCGTTTTGTGGTTAATACTAATGGAACGCCCTATCTAGCAACCGCTGGAACAGGTGATGCATTAGCAGGAATTTGTGTTGGGCTTTTATCGCAAGGCATGGCCGCATTCGAAGCGGCATGTGCAGCGGTGTGGCTGCATGCCGAGACCGCGAGACATTTTGGGCCTGGATTGATCGCTGAAGATATTGCGGATGGTTTACCTGCTATTTTGCAATCTTTGAAAATTAGCAGCTTATAATCGTTACAGCGATGACTCTCATATTTTCATGCAAGATACGTAGGTTACAGCAGTGTTTATCATCTGTTCCCAGAGAGAGTGGGTGCTGAAGTTTCGCCCGTTACAAGCGGCGGGACGCTGCACCCTAATAGCAAAAGAGCCATAGCAATACCGATCATCAGTTTTTTCATCGTCGATCTCCTTAGTGTGATAATAATAATGGGATTGGGCAATGCTCCAGCATATGGCGCGTTACGCCGCCAAATATCATTTCTCGAAAACGGCTATGGCCATAGGCACCCATTACCAAAAGTTGGGTTTTTAAAAGTTTTGCTTTGGCAAGCAGTGCTTCTGCAATGGTATCGTCTTCACAGTCAATCATGAAAGGTTCAGCAATAACATCGTGTGTATGAAAATAATCGACTAAACTAGAAAGAGCTGTTTCATCTCCAGGATTTTTATTTTTATCTGCATGAAGGAGATAAATCTTATCCGCTTGTTTTAAAAGCGGCATAGATTGGAGTGCTGCACGAGCAGCTTCTAGGTTACCATTCCAGGCAAAAGAAATATTTTTTTTACCCCATACGGAATTGGGTTGATAATTTGGCGGCAATAATAAAATAGGCCGACCTGTGTCAAAAATAGCTGTCATAATAGCGGGATCATAAAGTGCATCTGAATTAATCGCGCGCCGACCGATGATAATTAAATCGCACAAACGTCCTTCATGACGTGTAATCGTATCTACATAGCCTGTACAATGCATAAAATGAGCGCAGGGAGCGCTTTCAGCTGCGGTGCCAAACTCTAAGGCAATGTTATATTGCTTGGCAGCTTGCGTGACATCTTTTTTAGCCTTTTCTAAGCGGCGTTTGTTTTCCTTTTCAATGTCTGCAATCAATTCTGTCATCATAAAAACGCCTTCTCCGAAAGTGGTGCAGGAAAAAGGATCTGGCGAGATATGTAAAAACCGAATATTTGAATTAAAGATTTTTCCAAGATTGAATGCAACATCCAAAGCACCTAGTTCGCTTTGATGTGTACCGACAAAACATAAAATGGATTCAAGGCTCATCTGGGATCTCCAAGTGAAAGATGAGCCAAGCAGATTTTTTGTGTTTCTGCCTGGCTGTAGGGGAGTTAGGCTGCCGCCGCCGTTTTAGGCGTATTGAGATAATCCAAGACTTCAGTCACGCCAGGCGTTGCCCAGACAGCATTCTCAATCAAATCTCTCTCAAGATAGCTATCCACGTTTCCAGTTAAGGTAACCTGGCCATTAAAAGTCAGGATCCCAATACGATCAGCTTCTACACCAGCGTGGCGGTGCAGAGCTTTGACGATCGCATCTCGGATATCAGGAACCGCAGCGCGCTTGCGAATATTAATGCTGTTAATCACCGCCCGAACGCCTTTGACATCTTCAACCAGCTTTTGGATGTAATTCCGCTGATATTGCCAATCGACTTCACCGCTTACGGTCACATAGCCGTTTTTCACTTCGGCTTTGATTTTATCCGCAGGAATTTGCGTATTCCATTCAAAAATATGCGCAATGTGTTTGGCAATATCCGGGTCGCTGCCTACCATGAGGGAGGGGATTTCGACCTGAACTTCATCGACAATCACCCGAACGCCTTTAATACGCTTTGCGGCCTGATGGGCCGCATATTTATGGGAATATAACGGCACATTGCCTGTCAGGGTTACGGCGCCGTCTTTTACCGTGACGCCAATTTCAGTTTCCGTAACTTTGGGGTCCCATTTTAGTTCATCCAAAATGTCTTGTTTGATGGCTGTATCTGTTCTGTGTGTGGTCATGGCGGATCTCCTATGGCTATGGTTAGAAAACCAGTACGCTTCCGGCTTTCATCTAGCTGGAGGCAGAAAATCACCTTTTTAGCTACTATGATTTCTGTCGCTCACATTAGACAAGTATCAAAAATCATATTTTAAAAATTGAATCTTTGATCGCGATCAAATTAATCGTGCATGACTTGGCGTGATATAGCTATGCTTCTTTCTTTTTTTCTTTACCTGCTACAGATAACGCATGACGATCCTCAAAAAATGGCAGGAGATTTTGGTTGGTATAGCGGTCTTTGGATTGCTCTTGTATGGCCTATTCCATTTTGCCCTGCCAAACCTCGCATTGCTGCCACTACAAATCTTGATGTGGTTCAGTATTGTCCCACTGACCTTTCATGTGGGAAAGAAGCGCTTAAAAACGATTTTGGCGCTGATATTTTAGCCGTAATTGCATTGTTAACCAGTTTGGTTGGATGAATACGGTGCCTAAATCAAGCGGATGTCTTGAACACGAATAAAAATTTCATCCTGGGAAAATATTGCCTTTAGAGTATTTTTATATTTCTGCCACCAGGCATCCTCTAATTCATCAACCATCACTTCAAAAATTACGATATTATCTTTTGCGACTGCGTCGTGGCCGTCTTTCCAGAGGCCTTCCGCCGGGGCCCGGGTAAAAGCGGTTAAGCCACCGAAGCGCTGAGTTAATTCCCTTCGGACAACAGAATAGGATGATGATGGAAATGCATTTCCATTATTATCACGAAGAGGAAGTAGGATTTGAATTAAGTTCATGTGTGGGGCTCATGCGAGTGCGTGGATTTAATTGCGGATCTTGCTCTGGCCTTCCGCGTAACTTTTAACATCTCAGCTTTCTGTTTGTTTGACTCTGGGCGCGAGAAAAATTATTCGAAAGGGGCGAACTGTTATGCAACTTAAAAAATGGGACAAAGCGTTAACAAAGAAAACGCCGCTGAAGAAATAAGCTACATAATTAATCCAATCGTTATTTCATTGCATGTTGCTGCTCCTAATTAATTTGTTATCAGGTTTATCTTATTAAATTTCGATATATTTTCATAAACAAAGGTTAAGACTAATCATCCTTTTGTTATTCAGATTTTGAACCTGAGAAAAGTTAGAAATGATTCATCCCTGGTCCGCGGAGTCATTCGCCAACTACTCATCATTTGAAATGAGTTCGAGCATGACTCTTCGCAGAGCTGTAAGCGATAGTGCTGGGCACCGCTGGGAAGTATCAGGACCAAGATTTCCTTACCCCGACAAGAGCACCAAGTCTGCTGCTTCCTCGGCATCCCTGAGAAGCGTCTTGCGCGGCGTGCCTATATGCGCGCGCATGGTAAGACCACGCGCAAAATCCGTGACTTGGGTCGCGCGGACGGCCGCAGGAAAGTCGGACGGGATTTCTCCGGCTGTGATAGCGTCCCGGAAACGACCTTCCACAAGCGCGGCACCACCGGCGATCGCTTTTTGCAGGAACTTCCGAACCTCAGCATCGTCCACAACCGGCGCGACGCACACCATAAGGCAGCCCGGAGCTGAACCTTTCTCGGTCGCACTTTCGACGGCGAATGTCAAAAAACTGGCGATGGAGTCGCGAAGGCTCTGTGGCGACAGCAGCGCCTTCGCGGCGAGAGCGCCTTTCTTCTCCGCATACATCTTTAGCACGCGCAAGAAGATCGTCCGCTTGTCGCCGAAGACGGCATACAGGCTTGGCCTCCCCACGCCCATCCCAGCGACAAGATCGTCGATCGTCACGCCGTCGTAGCCTTTCGACCAGAACACCTGGGTCGCCTTTTCCAGCGCCCCCGTTTCATCAAAGCTGCGGGGCCGTCCACGCGGTATAGCGGTATTCTGAAACATTTAGTTCAAAACTCCTTGACACTTGTTATTATACCAATATATAACTGAACAGTTCAAAATTAGCAAGCTGGCTCTGCCCTCGCGGGGCTTTACGACTGAACCTTAACACGGAGACTCCCATGATGAACGAAAGTATCTTAATAACCGGAGCAAATGCTGGGCTTGGGAAAGAGACCGCGAGGCAGTTCGCATTGAAAACAGAAACAAAAAAAGTCATTCTTTTTTGCAGAAATCAAGTGAGAGCAGAGGCCGCAAAAAAAGACCTTGAGGCGCAAACAGGAAAAAAGATTTTTGAAATTGTTATTGGGGATGTTACGGACGCAAACTCTGTCAGAAAAGCAGTCGAAGAAATAAAGGAACCTGTTGATGCAGTCATTTTAAATGCGGGTGGCGTAATTGGGAAAACGGCCAACAAAATTACGCCGTCCGGTATGAATGAACAAGCTGCTACGAATGTTTTAGGTAACGTCATTCTAGTGGAGGAATTAATTAAACGGGACAAGTTAAGGAAAGCAGTTCTATCAGTCAGTGCGGAAGCTGTTCCGGGCGTAAAAATGCTCGGAGTAAAACCCGTTTCAATGAACACTTACTCTGTAGACGAGTTTGCTGCTGTCCTTGATGGATCATATTTTGGCAATAAATTCGATGCGTTGCAGGCATACGCATATGTCAAATATGCAGAGACCATGTGGACGTTATCCATGGCAAGAAAGCATCCCAATTTAAAGTTTGTTGTTGTGAGCCCCGGGAACACAAAAGGAACTCAGGCACCTGATGCTCTGCCCCCGCCCATGCGCTTTATGTTGAAGTATGTGATGATGCCTATTGTATTTCCAATGATGGGCGAAATGGTGCATGGACTGGAAGTAGGGGCAAAACGCTTTGTCGATGGCATTTCTGATAATCGATATAAAAGCGGCGTTTTTTATGCCAGTAAAGAGGGCAAGTTATCAGGGGAAGTGGTTGACCAAAGCACCTCTTTCACTTCTTTGAAAAACACTTCATTTCAAGATAACGCCTATGAGGCAATTCACCGTTTCATCAAGAACACCTAACGTCATCTGCTGCTGTGCTACAGCCGGTAAAAAGACGATCATAAATTCTATTAGTTGAGCCTTAGTGGTCCGTCACAGAAAATGGGCGTAATCAAAAATTTCTCGGAAATGTCTTGAATTTGCCCTACAAAACCTAACTGTTCTTTGAAACCCAGATTGAATGGCGATGGGGTGAGTCATGCTCGAACTTATTCTCAGGCCAATTTCGCCAAACTGAAAAATGGCCAACTGAGAAAAACGCCCTGTCTCAGGCTACATTCTCCATTCTCAGTAGTTTGACAAAAATTGGGATGCGCACATCGCCGCGGAATTGCCGCATATTTAGCGACTTTCTCAGTATGTCGTAGGAATAAATGACTAGTTGGCTGTTCGGGGAAGATTCGAACCTAGAAATGGCGAAAAAACATAGCAATTCTCTGGACTTCCTCCCGAAAGGAAGCATGTGTGTGCCTGGAGGCAGCACGCATGCAGCAACAAAATTATCAGGATATTACCCTAGAAAGACTGGCCAAATTTGAGCGCAATGATCTGTTAAAATACTGGAAATTCACGTATGATGCCGATCCACCAACCAGCATCAGCAGACCACTACTTCTTCACGCCATCGCCTATAAGCTTCAAGAAAAAGCCCTAGGAGGATTAAAACGAACAACCCGGCGTTATATGCTACAGCTCGTTGCTGACAACGAAACCGCAATATTGCCAAGAACCAATGTTCGGACTGGCACGCGGCTGCTGCGTGAATGGCATGGGGTAACGCATGAAGTCCTAATGCAGGATGACGGTGTTATGTTCAAAAGCAAGCGATATCGATCATTGTCAGAAGTGGCCTTCGCGATCACCGGCAACAAATGGTCCGGTCCGCTATTTTTTGGATTGAGGAAAAAATCTCATGGCTAAAACACTGCGCTGCGCCATTTATACTCGGAAATCTTCTGAAGAAGGACTAGAGCAAGACTTCAACTCATTGGATGCTCAGCGGGACGCTTGTCTGGCTTATATTGCCAGTCAAAAATCTGGAGGCTGGGTTGCGATTAAAGAACCATATGATGATGGTGGATTTACCGGCGGCAATATGGATCGTCCGGCATTGAAACGATTACTCGAAAATATTCAGGCGGGAAGAGTGAATATCGTTGTTGTCTATAAGATCGACCGCCTGACCCGGTCATTGATGGATTTTGCAAAGCTGGTTGAAGTTTTTGATAAGCATGGCGTAACGTTTGTCAGCGTGACCCAGTCATTTAGTACTGTTACTTCCATGGGCAGGCTGACCCTAAATGTTCTGTTGTCATTCGCACAGTTTGAACGTGAAGTCACAGGCGAGCGCATTCGGGATAAATTTGCTGCCAGCAAACAGAGAGGGATGTGGATGGGGGGACCGGTGCCTTTAGGTTATGAAGTTAAGGCTAGAAAATTACTTCTTAAACCCGCAGCTGCAGAAACTGTTCGTCAAATTTATCAACTATATCTAAAACTTGGATGCGTGCGTTTGTTGCAGCAGGCTCTTGCTGTACAGGGCATTCGATTAAACAACGGTAACGTTCTGTCGCGTGGCGCGCTTTACAATATGTTGGCAAATCCAATCTATATCGGCCAAATCTCACACAAGGGCATATGCTATCCCGGTCAGCATCAGCGAATTATTGATCGGGATTTATGGGATCAGGTGCAACAACAACTCAAAGATAATCGGGTTGGAAACAAAACGCTTTCACGCAAGACCGAGCCAAGCCCGCTATCTGGCAAGTTATTTGATGAATCGGGTGAGCGATTGGTGCCAGTTCATGCCAATAAAAAGGGCAGGCGATACCGTTATTATATATCTCATAATCTTACTACCGCCCCAAAAGATGCAACGAAACGTGGCTGGCGATTGCCAGGACAGGAACTAGATCAGACGATTGTGCGGGTTGCACTGCCTATATTGCAAGATCAGAATGTGATCGCTGATGTATTATCTGAAGCTGGCGTAAAATCACAGGATATGGTGGTAGTGCTGCAAGCTGTCAGTAAAGTTGATGCAATCGGAATTATAGAACAATTTGTGGAACGCGTTGAATTGGGCTCGCATGGCATACGCCTAACATTGTCTCTGGCATCTCTGGTTCCGACAACAGAAACACCAATAAAGATTATCCGCGATATCTCCATGCAGATGAAACGGCGTGGCGTTGAAATGCGCATGGTTGTAGGAGGAATAGAGCCTACCAAAGTTGACCCGGTTCTGATCAAGGCTATTGCTAGATCACAGCAATGGTTTGAAGAGCTAGTTTCTGGAAAAGTAAAAACTATCTCTGATATTGCTAAGCGCGAAGGTGTCACGGGTCCCGCCATCAGTTGCCGTATTCAATTGGCGTTTTTAGCCCCGGATATTGTCGAGGCCATTATCGCGGGACGGCAACCGGCAGACCTGACTACCCAAAAGCTCATTCGGGGGACAGATCTACCCCTGGATTGGGCCGAGCAGCGGCGCATCCTGGGATTTCGTCCCAGCCAAAACTTAACCGCCTAAATCGCCCACAGAGAGAATCCAAGAAATCTCCTTCGAAATTTCCGCTGACTGCCTCTCCGCGGTTAAGTTTTATTTTAAATCCCCCGGAACTGCAGGCTACAGCGGCGATACCCGGAAAATTCTCCGACAGAGAGAAAATAATGGTAGGCCTGGCCGGATTTGAACCGACGACAACACCGTTATGAGCGGCGCGTTCTAACCACTGAACTACAGGCCCTTATCAGATAATTTTATAATGACATTTTAATTGTTAAGAAAGTCTTGCCAGAAACTTTCGGTGCGCATAGGTTGCCGCCTCTAAACCCATAGGACACGTCATGACCGTAGCAGCTCAAAAACTCCCCTCCAATACCAATCAAGAACGTGAAACCGTCCAGGCGACCGAGGTTGGCGGCGTATCCGGCGCCAAATTGAAAAACTTCATTGAGCGCATTGAGCGCCTGACTGAGGAAAAAGCCGGCATCGCGAACGATATTAAAGAGGTTTTTGACGAAGCCAAAGGTTTCGGCTTTGACGTCAAAATCATGCGCGCCATCATTAAAATCCGCAAACAGGACACCGACGCGCGCCGCGAACAGGAAGAATTGCTGGAGCTTTATAAAGCTGCATTAGGGATGGCGGATTAGGAGAATCTAGAGGATAGGAACGAGAAGCAAGAAAACAAGTCTTGCCGCGGTTCACTTTCAGGCTAATAAATAGAGCATGAAAAAAACGCCTACTAAAAAATCTGAAACCAAATCCGCTTTGCCGCAATCCATGCTGCCGCGCTGGGATCTGACGGATCTGTATAAAAATCCAGATGATGCAAAATTACGTACAGATCTGACCGAGGTCGCGCGCTCCGCCGCCGCCATGCAGAAAAAATATCTGGGCAAAATGGCGAAGTTGCCCGCGCCGAAACTGGCGGCCGCAATTACCGAATATGAAAAATTGCAGGACCTGACGGGCAAGCTTGGCTCTTATGCATATCTACATTACTGCCTGAACGTAACGGACCCCCAGCGTGGGCAGTTTTTACAGTCGGTAAGTGAGGCATTAAATAGCGCCGGCACGCATCTGGTTTTTTTCACGTTGGAAATTAATTTAATCACGCCCGCGGCCTATCAAACATTACTAAAAAATCCGGCGGTTGCGCATTATAAATCCTGGCTCGATGCGGTGCGCGATTACCGCAATCATATGCTGCCGCGCGAATTGGAAGAAAAACTGCATGAAAAAGATGTGGCCGGGCGCAGCGCCTGGGTGCGATTGTTCGACGAATACGAAGCCGGATTGAAATTTGAACTGGACGGCAAACCAGTGCCGATTAGCGATGTGCTGAATGCGCTCAGCCACCGCGAAGAAAAAAACCGCCGTGCGGCCGCCGAAGCGTTGGGTAAAAAACTGGGCGAAAATATTTCGACGTTTTCTCTGATCACCAATACGCTGGCAAAGGATAAAGCGATTGAGGATAAATGGCGTAAATACCCCTCGCCCGAAGCATCACGCCACATCGCGAACCAGGTTGAACAAAAAACGGTTGATGCGTTGGTTGCCGCTGTGCGCGCCGCCTATCCGAAATTGGCACATCGTTATTACGCGCTGAAGGCCAAATGGCTGGGTAAGAAAAAATTGGATTATTGGAACCGTAATGCGCCTTTACCGTCCGACCTCGACCGCCAATACTCATGGGATGAGGCGCGCAAACTGGTGCTGTCAGCCTATCATGATTTTTCGCCCGAACTGGCGGAAGTCGGCCAGCAATTTTTTGATAACGATTGGATTGATGTGCCGCCCCAGGCGGGCAAAGTTTCCGGCGCTTTTGCCCATCCGGTGGTGCCGTCCGCGCATCCATATTTGTTGTTGAATTTCCATGGCAAAGCGCGAGATGTTATGACATTGGCGCACGAACTCGGCCACGGTGTGCATCAGGTTTTGGCGGCCAAGCAAGGCGCGCTGATGTGTGATACGCCATTAACACTTGCGGAAACCGCCAGTGTATTTGGCGAAATGCTGACTTTCCAAAAATTGCTTGCTGATGCGACGGATAAAAAAACGCGCAAGATTATGCTGGCAAGTAAGGTGGAGGATATGCTCAATACCGTCGTCCGGCAGATCGCGTTTTATACCTTTGAAAAGGAGCTGCATGCGCGCCGCGCCGTAAGTGAACTCACGCCGGACGACATCGGAAGAATCTGGATGGACGTGCAGGCGGAATCCCTCGGTCCCGCACTGGTGTTTGACGAAAGCTATAAAAATTATTGGGCCTATATTTCGCATTTCATCCATTCACCGTTTTACGTTTATGCTTATGCATTCGGCGACTGCCTCGTGAATGCGCTTTACGGCGTTTACCAAGAACAGAAAACGGCTTTCGCGCGCGCGAACTTTGCGGAAAAATATCTGGCAATGTTGTCGGCTGGTGGGACGCTGCGGCATAAAGCCTTGCTGAAACCCTTCGGATTAGATGCCTCCAAGCCGGATTTTTGGAATAAGGGTTTGAATGTGATTGCCAGCATGATTGACGAGCTGGAAAAACTGTAAACATGGCGCACTGCCCTTTATGTGAGCTGCTAAAAGACCCAGATAAAAATCCTACTTTTATTACCGAGTTTGATCATAGTGCTGCATTCTTATATTATGATCAGGATGCTTATCTGGGACGATCTATGTTGATATTAAAAGAACATCATGACCATTTCCATTTGGCACCGGTTGCATTGCAGCAGGCAATCGTACCAGAAGGCATAAAATTAACTACGGCTATATTAAAAGCGTTTGGCGGATTTCGCGCTAATCACATGTCGCTGGGCAATCAAGTATCACATATTCATTGGCACATTATCCCGCGTTATCCGAATGATTTGAATGCGGGGCAAGCGCCTCTCCAGTCGCCAAATGAAACGCGCTTATCCGATGCGAGATATCAGGAAATTGCTGCACAAATTCGGGCAGCATTATAAACTTTTTGCGCTATGCAGCATAAAATTATTAATAACAGCTTCTAATTCCTGCACGGTATCCACCACAATATCCGCCCCAGCCAACACCAAAGCATTACGATCCATCGTGCCCCAAGTCACGCCGATCGCATAAACCTTGGCTGTGCGCGCCATCACCATGTCAAAAGTCGCATCGCCGACCATCAGGGTATGCGCACGATCTACGCCTATGGCCTTAATCGCGGCATTAATCATCGCGGGATGCGGCTTGCCCGGACCGTCGCTGGCGGTGTGAAACGATAAAAACAATTTTGCCAGGTCAGGAGAGTTGGTCATCACAGCGGTCAAATCGCCGCGCGTTTTTCCGGTAGCAATCGCTAGGTTGGCCTGCGTCGCCAGGCGTGCTAACATATCCTGGATCCCATCGAATAAATATGTTTTCTTCATCGTGGCCTGGGAGCGGAAATCCTTTTCATATTGTTGCATGATAGGGTCGATCAAATGATGAAATTCTTCAGGTAAGACACCTTTAATCGTTTCGCTCAGCGATAAACCCATTTGGTTTCGAACCTGAGAGGAGGTGGGGATCGGCGCGCCATAGGCAAGGCAAGCATTCTGTGTGACGGCGACGATATGGCCGATGCTGTCGGCCAACGTGCCGTCAAAATCGAAGATCAAAAGTGGTTTAGGCATTACGGTAATTCTAGTCCTAAACCTTCGGTATAAATGCGTTTCATAATTTCCAGCCCAGCGCCCGACGATTGTGGTGCGTATTCCGTTAGGCAGCAACCTGATACCGGCATTTGCGTGCGCAGATATTGTAAAATTTCCAGCAAGCGTTCCAATGTAAATCCATCCGGTGCAGGTACATGCACATGCGGCCATACCGATGGATCCATCACATCTGTATCGACATGCAGATGTAGATGCGTGATACCGCTGTCTTTAAAGCGTTTAATTACAGTATCGAGCGGCGCGTTACCCTGCGCCAGTTCCGCCGCACTGTAACGCAGGATTTTTTTCTCGGCGATGATACGGTCTTCCTCAGTCTCCGTATCGCGCAGGCCGATATAGGCAATTTGTTCTGGCCGCAACGGCAACGGCACATGCACGGTGAACTCCGGATCATCCATCAATAACCGCATAGGCATGCCGTGAAAATTATGCGACGGCGAGGTGGAGGGCGTGTGAATATCGGCATGGGCGTCAATCCACAGCAGGCCGATTTTGCTGTGATATTTCTGGTTTAAATACGCGATCGGTGCTACTGCTGTGCCGCAATCCCCGCCGGTGGTCAGGATGAAGTCCGGATCGTACCATTTGATCAAACGCTGTGCCATCGCCAGCTGTTCGCGCAATACATGTCGGTATTTGATGCGGCGCTGTTCCTGGGTGTCGTTGATATTTGTGGGGTGCAGCGGAACTTCAGCAAAATCTTTCGCGCTTTGCCATAGCGCGCGGAGTTCCGGCGTGCCAATAGGAATGCGGCTCGGGACATAGCCCGCCTGGTATTGAGGGAAAAATAGAATCATCAATTAATATAACCCACCTGTGCCGGAAAAATCATGTGGCGGTGGCTCAGGTAGTGCGCCAATCATGACTGGCAGCAACGGCGCGGCCAAATGCCTGACGATCCGATGGGGCCACTATCTCGTATCCTTAAATCTGATTGTCGAGATAGCCTAATGTCACCCGATATAACTTAAAAGTAAAATTTTAATGTGGTAGTCCCATGAAGAGATGAATTGTCGCTTGACAAGAAAGTAGCCTTCCATCAACCATCGCTGGTTCTTCAGGAGGCTTTTTTCATGTCAAAAATCCGTTATTTTCTATCCAATGGGATTTCCCATTTCGCCCTTATCGCTGCCATGGCGATTGTAATGCCAATCGCCGCACATACGGCAAACGTAGATGTTTCCACAGCAGGTGGAACTGCAGCGATGTCCAGTGGTGACACCGGTAGTTTTTCAGGTGCTGCAAATACAGCATCACAACTCACCTATGTAGGCGGCGGAACTATTGGAGACGGGACAAGCGTTATTTTGGCCACCACCCTTGATAACGTTGGACGATTGGAACTCGCAGGCGCCACAACACTGAGTGGTGCAATTGGCGCGCCTAGCCACCGTTTATTCCAAATCGATTTAGGCGGGACGACAACTTCGAGCGGTAATAATTATATTACGAATGCCAACATCGGCGGCAACAGTTTGACTTTAAACGGCACGACCAATGTTATTGCTAACTCAGTCTTGGGCACGGGTGGCACGCTGGCTTTGGGGACAGGTGTGAATCTTACCAGTACCGTTACGACCAGCACGACCAATACCGGTACCTTAACTTTAGGTACGAATAGCTCCTTAACCGGTACGGCGGGCAGCACAAACTTTTTACTAAACCAGGTAAATTTGGGTGCCAACAGCAGCATTAGCAGCAACGTTTTTGCCACAACCACAAACCTCAACGGTGCCGCCAGTAGCATCGGCGGCAATAACACCGGCACCACGCTCAATTTTGCTGGCACCAGTGGAACGGTCAGTGGTAACGTAACGGATACGACGGTTAATTTTAACGGTGCAAATGGTGCCACGGCAAATATCGGTGGCACCCTTAACGCAACCAATTTGGCCTTTGCTAATAACAGCACAGCGACCGTTGCCGGCGCATCTACAATTGCCGGCAATGTGACAACGGCGGGGGGGAATGGCACCGGCACTTTGGCTGTGAATGGTAACTCGTCTATTTCCGGAAATGTGGGAACCAGCATCGCGCGTCTGGCCGCATTGAATTATGGCGGCGGTGCGGGGAATACCCTAAGCCTGGGCGGAGTTAGTAATTTAACCAGTTTTAACGTTGGCGGTTCGAACGGCACGGTGGCCTATGGCATCGGTGCGGGCGGCAATATCACCAATGGTTTTACAGGTGGTACCAATACCTATTCTTTTGCAGCAAATAACACTGCAGCTTCAGTGGGCGGGATTGTATCAAACAATGCGGTTAATTTATCTAGTTCAGCCACAGTTTTGAATACGGCTGCGGTGACCTCTGGGGTTGCTCAGCGGACGCGTTATGTGATGGCGCAAAACGGAAATAATACGAATATTGTCGCTCCAGCATCTTTTAGCACCACAGCGCCTGTTACAGGTGTGCATTTCTTGGAACTCTTTGACAGCAGTGCGGGCAACGGGGTGACTAATCAATTAGATGCAGTGGCGCTGCAGAACAATTATTATGCAAACGTGAATTCCAGCGTTGCCGGAAATAATTCATCTTTTGCCAATTATTTGGATAATAACGTTGCAGGTCGTGCGACGGATATCAACGGGAATACGGTTAGAACCTATTTGAATACCCTGGACGCACAAATCGTAGCGGGCAATAATGCCGGCGCACAAAATACCCTGCAACAAGGTCAAGCGCAGCCACAAACGCAGGTAAACGTCGGAACGCGTACGGCCAATGAAGAATTTATTGGTGTCGTTGATGACCATATGTTCAAAACGCAGACAGGCAGTACCGGTAAAAGCAGCGGTGATGAAATTTCACCCGGCCGCAGCGTGTGGGTTGAGGCTTTTGGCGGCGTGGGTGATCAGAACTCCCGCGACGGCTATTCCGGCTTTAACAGCAGCACTGGCGGCGTTGCAGTTGGTGCGGATACCCAGATTGGCCGGAACAGTTTATTAGGTTTAGCTGGTTCCTATGCCTATAGCCGTGTAAAGAGCGAGGATGTGGATCAAAAGACTAACATTGACACCTATCAAGGCGCGCTTTACGGGCAAACCTATTTTATGCCTCAATGGTTCCTGATGGGGCAGGCGGGTGGTGCCTTTAATCATTACCAGGGCTCACGCGGCATTCCGGCAGGCGGCGTGGGTGCCAGCAGCGACTACGATGGCTGGGGTTATTTTGCCAATGCAAAAACCGGCTATGATTTGCCGCTTCAGGATGGCTTTATGTTAACGCCATTTGCTGCTTTGACCCATATCGGCAATCATTTGGATAGCTATACGGAAACGGGCGCGGGCGGATTGGATCTCAGCGTGGCGTCCAGTAATCCACGCACAACAACTGGGCGTATCGGCGCACAATTGGCGAAAAGTTTTGTTACGGAGAACCGCACCATTCTCCGCCCGCAAATCCGCCTGGATTATCTGCATGATTTTCAGCGTGATGATCAGGCTACAACAGCCAACTTTAATGGTACAGGGGTGGCGGGAACCTTTACCACTAACGGCATTATCCAAAACCGTAATGGGATTGATGCGGGCCTGGGCCTGGACATCATGGCGGTGAATAACTTGACCTTCAGCGCCAATTACAATTACCAATGGCGCGATGGCTATAGTGGCAATAGTGGCTTATTAAAAGCACAGTATAATTTCTAATTCGCCGCACCGGGCAGAGGTTCCTGGATGATCTCCGCCCAGTGTGCTTGCCAGCCATTGTGATGTTGCACCCGCTCCACCATTCTGGCACTGGGCATGATGGTAATAACCATCAGCGAAGTAGGGGGGGGGAAGTTGTGACTTAAAGTTTGAACCTTTGCGGGCCGCCACATCCAAATATACAATGAAATCAATTAGTTAAAGTCTAAAGTCAAAAACCGATTTTACTTGAACTTTAAGTGCGGACAAGAAAAAACTTGCTTGCCCATAGACACTATTCTCGGGCAACATCCAGAAGATAGTAAACCTGTTTTTAGATTTTTCTTGGATAATATGGCGATGCCTAGCGCAATTGTTCCGGAAGATAGTCTGCCTATGCCATCATTAGTCGGCTTAATGGCTCAACAATTACAAATTCCCGAAGACTCTACGGAGTCATTTCGTATTTTAGAGCTTGGTACACGTTCAGGATATACGAACACTATACTGCGAGCTATTTCAGGAGATGCGATAATTCAAAGCTGTGGATTTTATGAATTCGGCGGCGCTACCGTACAAGAAAATCTAGAAATAAACGAAATTATTCTAGCAAATGTAAAGTCGGCGCAGCTTGCTGTATCAATGCTTGTGAGTGAATATTTTCCTCTTGCTCAGGGCTTAGGTGCTACCGCCAATGATAATTTCTCCGCCGTTCCTCCCTTAGAGTTCGTCCAAGGTTTACTGCCGACAGATAAATTCGATAGAATTATTATTAATGGAGCAATACCTCCTGAATTAATGTCTCCAATTTTTGACAGATGTCTAAAAGATGACGGGATTGCTGTTTTCCCCGCTTGGAAAGATGATAAATCGATACATAATCAACGATTATATCAATTTAAAATGGAGGAATATACTGCTCGCACATTTGGCCCGCCGGTTGCTTTTGAGGTCTTAAATTTGAAAGGTGGAGAAGGATTTATCCTCAGACCTGTTGATAGGATACAAGCTCCCTCTGGTGGAGCTACGCCCCCGATTTGGACTCCTGGAATTTAAGCACAAGAAGTTTAGACGCTAGACTTCGGACATTTACCTTCATTTTGGTATGGGTCGTAATGGTAATAATCATAGGCAAGGCTGGGCAGGGCATCTCCAACTTAAAGTTTGAGCCGTTGCGGGCCGCCACATCCAAATATATAATCAAAGGTTAAAGCTAAAGCTAAAGCTAAAGGCTAATTAAGTATGGCTTTAAGGTCTGTTATATCCAAATTGCTATATTAGATCCCCATCCGGATCGTGATTTTTACGCTGAGTTATGTCGGTTTCTCATGGGACATTTTTTATTTGACTGCCTTCTACCTGGTGCTGTATTGTACGAAATATAATATACAGCCCTAATTATGGAGTTTTATAAATGGCCGACCCTTTTAATTCACGCTTGGATTTTACGCGTTTAACACCAGGTTCCTCAGCATCTCAACCTACCCCGAAAGGGTCACTCACTTATGAAGAGCGAATGAAGCTTCGCCTTCAGGGTATAGTAGGGCGTGTAACACAGAGGGCAAATAATCCCCGCAGGCAACGTGATCTTAGATTACGTCAACACTTTGACAGTCACGAGAACAATGAAAGGACATGGGGGCTAAAAGCGCTTGAGGTGCTCGCAGGCATCTCTTCAGAAGATGCACAGCGCTTCGGCACATGGGCAGAAGAATGGCAGTCTCATGAAAATAGTTTTGAACATGGAATGGAATCCTTGTTTGCCGGACAAAACAAGCATTCCCCCGATGTTACGGCCAAGATACGGGAAGTTGCTAAGAAAGCAGCGGTCTGGGCAGAGCAAGCTGAGGCTATGCTGGCCCTCATAGGAGGAAAGACAAGATTCTTTGATTCTGAAGAAGAGATATGTAATATTTTGAGTGATCTTGGCGCACCTATGGCAGATTATATGGGGTCCGATATTCAAGCTCCTTATTCTTTGATCGCACCAAGCTTATTACCGGAACCTGAAGAGGAACTGTATGATGATGATAAAGGCGAATTAAGTCGCTTTGGTTATTTTTACCTTACATACGATATCGAACAAGTTTTCTCTTTTGCTGAATTCATTACAGATCCGCAATGGCAAGAAACAATTGAGAGATGTTTATCCATCGCGGATGCATTCCTAAACGCCCGGCAGCCGTCTCTGATTACATCATTTGGTGCTGATATGGCTGCTGACGTGGTTTTATCTTCAACTCTTTTTGAAGGCCTTAATTATACGCCACGCTCGATTTGGGCGGGGATTCACAAGCACTTTTCAGCAGAATTATCTGTAGCTTCAGAAGCATATCAAAATCTTATCCCCTTTTTCATTGAGGCTCAAAAAAAAGGATTTTTAGGGATTTTTCAGCAAATTGAAAATGATCTTTTGTCTAAATATGAAAAATATGAAGTTTTTAGAGGATATATGCAACAGCTTTCTGATGCGCGCGTTAACCCTAAAGATTTACAAAGTATTGTTCTATCAATTCCTGACGAAGGAGATATGCGCTATGAACTTATCCAAACTCTTGCAGCAGCCCCGGATCTTTTTAGTTTATATAAAGATATTAGAAATCGCCTAACGAGAAGCGATGCGTTTTCAGAAGTTCTTCTTTTTTGCTCGGGCGAGATAAACGCTGAAAGCATGGCGGCAAGATTTATTAAAGCCGTAACACAACTGAGCAAGGAAAAGCCAGCTTATCGCCCTGCAGTAGCGGTAATTATTGACAGAGGCGAGGAAGTTTATACAGATAAGAATTGTGAAGAAATCTTGCGACTTGCTAGACTTGGCAATGGGGCGGAAAGCTTAATTAACTTTTATCTTGGATTTACTGAGGCTGGTTCCACTAACCTAGCCTCACTTACTTTAAAGTCAGGTGCACTACTTTTGGCTGCACAACAGATCATTCCTGATCCGCAGCAAGCCCAGCGGCGAATGAATAATCTTTTATCGATACTTCGAAATCCTGAAGATGTCCGAATTGAAAGAATAGAGGCTGCGCTTGCACACGATTCTACCACCCAAAGATTAAAGGCATTTGATGCTGCAACTTTAGACGGTTCATCGGCCCCAGCGAGCGTTTATCAAAGCGTGCCTAGAGCTCGAATTGATTGGTTTGCCGTTGCGGAGGCTGATGCAAAATTGACAAATATTGCGCATGTTATACCAGAAGTTCAGGTTATGCTTGATGCTTATGGGGAAATTGGGCAAAGGGCATTTCGGCGGGCATATATAGCTGGACCGGAAGCAATGGAAGCTTTTTGTGCTCAAACGCTAGTATTTGGCCAGTCTCCCGTTTTTCGATCAATTCTAGGCTCTTCTCAACTTCTCACTGCATATTTAGAGAAACTAGAGTCTCACTCTGAGCAATCTTCACAGATAATGGCATTGATTTGCAGTAATAATGAAAAAAATGAACAGAATGAGTTGCTGCTGATTCAATTGGCAGCAGAGATGGCCGGGACTTCTCACAAGGATTCACCTGAATTGCATGCAGAGAGAAAGTTGCAAGAAAGAAAGGCTTTAACTAATACTTATCAAGCACTGAGATATTGGCTGCTTGCCGGAGACAAACCTGCGACTCCTGAGAAGCTTCTTTTTCAAATTGAAGCTCAAGCTGGCCTGGAGAATATGTCCCCAGCGACTTTGCAAAAAGCTCAATATAATAGGGTGATCGTCGTTGGCGGGAATTTTATATGCTCCGACCAAGAAACAATACGAGCGTTATTTCCAGATATTTCTGAAGTAAAACTTGTGGCAACGAACCAGCAGAGATCTCTTAAATTATCACAGAACCTCGATATCGCTGAGAGCGATCTCGTAATTTTAGTTGCAACGCATGTATCGCATTCGCATGTAGAAATAGTTAAGCCAAAAGCTCAACGAGCAGGTGCTATGTTTGTCAGTTATTCTCCAAAATCTGCAAGGAACACCGATGGTATTATTGATTTATTAAGGGAAAAGCTCTTTGTTTCTCCTGATCCAAGAATTTTTGGACAAAAAGGTGCGAACGTGCCTCCCGGCCCATGATCTAACATTAAACACTTTTTAATAGCCGCATTATTAATAGTTCAGAAAGTATCATGGGATTTGTAGCGGCATAGTGAGAGATCGCCAATCTGCCTCACCATTTTTTGGCATTATGAGTAATCATAATGACCAACGGTGAAGCCGAGCTGGCTATCTCTGACTTAAAGTTTGAACCGTTGCGGGCCGCCACATCCAAATATATAATAAAATCAATTAGTTGTGGCTAAAGTCAAAAACCCGATTTAGCTTGAACTTTAATAAAACTTGCTTTTTAAGCTTCATTTATTCTAAAAATGCCAAAAGGCAGGCTTAATCACCTGCTTAATATTATACCCTAACAAATTTTGCCGGAGAAAATATTATGGCTGAGAGAAAGAAATTAGGCGTCTCTAAAGACTTAGCCGCTTCATATAGCAACAACGGCGTAATCGTAAATATTATAAGAGGCCGATTTGACATGGTTTTTAAACGTGATGAAGCTGATCGGCAGCATTTTGGCTGCATGCTTTCACATGTAACTGATCCTAATCGTTATGGGCCTTTGATTGCTGCGACCCGTAAAGTGGGAGGAAAAGATACCAAAAATGCTTTATTAGGCGTAGTTTGTGAATTGGCAGGGCGCACAGTTCAAGATGTTCGGGCAAATTTAAGTGGTGCAGCTCAAAACGAGCAAATTTTCCAGCAGGCGGATTGGTATCATCTATTTTTTGTTTTGAGTACAATACTGGCACAACCACAAAGTCTTCGATTAAGTTCAAGTGTGCCAGCTCATGCTTCTATTCAACCCAGTGATCAGCTGTCGCTAATAATAGGGCCGCAAATATCCCAGCCTTATTCAGAAACATTGTTGATCGCAGTTCCTGAGTTTAATGGTGATAGGACTCGCATGAAGTGGCGACAGCTGAATGAAGCTGTTTCTCGTAAAGAACTTGAAGAATTCTTTAGCCCAGAGTTAGCATTTGATGCCATTAACTTTACCTTTAAAAGGGTAGTAGCAGGTGCTGATTTAGCTGCTTTTGGTGGGGAAGCAGAAATAGCAAACTTGGATATGGATATTCCACATGTACTATTTGCATCTGCTACTGCGAAAGTTCTCGCAAAGCAGCCTCTCTCCGATTTGGAAAAGCTTTTGGCGCAAGTAGATTTGGACACGAATACTGCACTAGTTGGAATTTATAAGGGATGGCAAGCGAGCGGAGCTGTAGAGCCCTTAGATATGGGATCTGATGAAGTGAGGGCCGCATACCAAGCTTCTATATCCGGCTCTGCTGCTTTTGGAAGTTTGCTTGCTTATCATACACGTCAGGATTGCCCTAATTGGGCGCATCAACTATTAACTGATCAAGGACAAACAGGGCCGTTACAGGCGCCCCTTACAGGTGCTGAACCTAACCCTTAATTTTGGCGATGCTAGAGACAAAAATAATTACAGGCAAATCCGGGCAGGGCAGTACCAACTTAAAGTTTGAAAAGTTGCGGGCCGCCACATCCAAATATATAATTAAATCAATAAGTTGTGGCTAAAGTCAGAAAGTCGATTTAGCTTGAACTTTAAATTTTATGATTATTAAGAATTATAAAATTCCCTTTTTTGCGTTACTTGAAATAACGAAAAACTTGACTAGATTTCGTGCTGTCGCAATATAATGTCGAAACTATAAGACTAATGCCAACATTAGTTTGGATGTTAATTATAATAAAGCGCAACAATAACTCTGAACCTGGGCTCATCTAGGGGGGAGAACATGGATAACTACAATCTAGAGGTCTAAAAAGGAACCGATGCAGCAGACTCACTTAGAACAGCAGGCGACCGAAAACGGGCTCCCCTCCAAGCTGGGCCCCATTGCAGCGGGTACTGGAGCAAACCACAAAGAAGTAAAGGAACAGGGAAATACCTCCGCTCCGACTGCCGTTTTCGAGAACGAAATCCAGGAAGGTAACGAAGGGGCTGGTATTATCAATGAAGGAATGATGAAAATCCTCATTGCGCTCCAATCAAGAGCTAAGAAGACGTTAGAACACGAAGAGAATATATTCCAAGGTGTCATGGTTCTATCTAGTTTAATAATAGCATTCGTAGGACTTGAAAATGGCTTGAGGCACAGCCACAGCTTGGAAGAGGCTGCGAAATTCTTACAATCCAGCCCCGGTCCAGAAGATGGCATTAAAGTGCTTAGCTGTATGGGATTAATCTTTATTGCTTGGGGTCTGATGGATATTTCAAAAAATAAAATGAAGTCGCTGATTTTCAATTCCAATGCAGATGCTCGCCAAGCACTGGAATCCCTGGAAAAAGCTGTAATAGATAGGGAGATAATAATTAGTTCCGCTGGGAAAGAAACTTATAATATCCTAGACGGGGGACAGACGACACAAGCCACTGAAATAGAACTCGGCGGCAAAGAAAATGCCCTGCGTTTAGTTTCGCTATCCGCAGTAGACTTGCCGCCTTCTAAAACTTTACTTCGGCCAGCATCATATGGAGCTCCATCTGACCCTGATTTGTTACTTCGAGCTTCGGACGGAAATGAACCTACAATCCCGATCCGACGCCAGTCAGGCTTGGGCCGATTGGCAGGCAGCTTATACAATGCGCAGAGAAAAATAAAAAAGGTGATACACACCATTCGCGATGGCTTAAGACCTTAAAGTCGATCCATCGTCTTCACCAAAAATATTGGGATTGCATGGTTTGGTTCCTTTCAGTCAGATTGGTAATGAGGTCATGGGCAGGGGGAACAAATAATCGGCATAGTGCTCAATCAGATCCCAATTACGCAAGAATGCACATTAGTGCAGTACAATCTCTGCTTGTTGTGTCCGATGCGCCGCCCTAGCAATGTAAATGCCGGTTGCAATAATAAGTCGCAAGATAAAACTTGTATTGGACTTGGTTTTTAGGGTAATGCCTAGATGGATATTTAATCATACAATTCAAGGAGTGGAAAAATGCCGAACGAAAATGTGAAGATTTATTGTGATGTTGCCTGCGATTGTCGTAATACACTATTTGAACTTGTAAGTGCATCGGATATTAATGGCCTTCACAGATATGAGGAAGATTCAATCCGGCATTGGATTGATCAAAATGGAAAACATTATTTTTTCTTTGGTCGGTCTGTTTCGCCAGACGGTCCACCGCCTGTCCTGGATCAGCTCAACCCCACAGTAGCTGCTTATCTTTTAGAAGCAGGGGACAATAAAAAAACCGTTATTATTACGACAAATGGAGACGTTGAATTATACAAGTGCGCCCTACAGTCTTTAGGATTCGATTACGACCAACTTTGTATTGAGGTCATGAGTAAGTCTACATTAAGTCACAGCACCACCACCGGAAACGGAATTATTGATGTGGTGATCGACGATGAAGACCCCCTTATCTATTTAAGCCGCAGCCAATTTATTCAGTGGAAAAATCCCCGTGATTTAGCCGCCGCACCAAAGGCTAAACCAGAAGTACCGCCTGTACCTCTTTGACCTGTCTGGTCAGTAAAAAGATTGCGCATAAATTCATTTAAGCTGATTTTGCGATAGGGTATTTAGGGCGCTGCCCGCCGGATCTGAGTAATGATAATATAATTGGCGGAGTAGGGTGAAGTAGCCCCAACTTAAAGTTTGAACCGTTGCGGGCCGCCACATCCAAATATATAATAAAATCAATTAGTTGTGGCTAAAGTCAAAAGCCGATTTAGCTTGAACTTCTATTGAGCATCTATAAAAGATTCGGGAATTGCTTATAATTTCATCTGCTTATAAGGAGGGAGAGGGTACATTTACTCTATCTTCCTGTAGCCCAGTTAGTTTTTTGCCTGCCAATGGTTGAATAACTTCCCTGAAGAATTCACTACCTTCACATAAAGGCCCTTGTGGTTTTGCTAATGCTAATAAATTAATGGTAACAAAGAGCTCCGCTATTGTAGGAGGTTCCGAGAATTGGAGCTGTGCATTAAATTGACGATGTGAACTTTCTTTCAAAAGTTCCATAGTTTCGCGCGTTTTTTCAGCAAGTGACCCTGGTAATGGTTCGCTTGCATTTCTATGTTGAATTCCGCTTTGGGCAGGACATCCGCCACGGCGGCGGCCGCGATCATCGCCTTCTTCCCGAGTAATCTCTCCATTTTCGCCAAAAACCGCCTTATCACCCCGTTCCACAACACTTCCTATTAAAAGCCCAAAATCACGCTCAAAATATGGATGAGGTCTTACACGATCACTAAACGGATTATCATGACTTACCCTTTTTGTGTTAGCCGCGATAGTTGGAACATCCATCTTTATAAGCTGAGTCAAAGCATCATGTGGTGAAGAACCATTCCGCAATCTTATTGCCATATGTGCTACCAGGTGAAGCGTAACGGTATTCGAATTTTCAATTATGCTTCTCATACTATTGCTCATGAGTTCATCGGCGGAGCGTTCAAGCTCTTTTTCAGAGAATTGCTTTAGAGTATCACGATAGTAATCATGTTGCATAACACGTGCAGGAAATCCGATTCCATAATGGTCTGTAACCTTCTTTAAGATAATTTCCATAGCATTTTTCATAGTATTACTCATACGAATTTGTTTTATCTCATCATCACTCATAAACTCATTTATTCTGACTCGCATTTGGGCCCACGCTAACATTTGCAACTTACGTGCATTTAACATTAGCTTCTGCAAATGAGATGGGAGTGCTGCTGTGGCAGAATTACGAGGCTCAAGCATCATTTTAGCAAGCCTTACTTGCGCTTGCTGATAAGAATTTGGGTAAGGTGT
>Ga0207695_10000439_pt1 | contig 91116 bp, 76 predicted proteins | sample KBSC54metaG_FD_184354 | JGI IMG/M metagenome (GOLD analysis project Ga0207695, IMG submission 184354) | Corn rhizosphere microbial communities from Kellogg Biological Station, Michigan, USA - KBS C5-4 metaG (SPAdes) (version 2) | ecosystem: Host-associated > Plants > Roots > Rhizosphere > Soil... | reverse complement strand
GCACTTTCATTCAGTTTTCCCGTCGCTGATCCCCATTCAAATGCTTACTACTAAAGTGTATACAATACCCAATAGTATGTAAAAGAGCTTTCTGCGATCAAACCACAACTCCCAGACTGTCCACAATCTTATACCCCCAAGTATGTAAAAGAGCTTTCTGCGATCAAACCACAACATACCGGTAGTACACGAAGGCCGTATCTGTAGTATGTAAAAGAGCTTTCTGCGATCAAACCACAACTTCTTGTGGCTGAACTTCGGCAAGGTGTCTCGACCCCTTATAACCTGGACAGTTTTCTAAAGATAGTTTAGTAGTTTTTCATTTTCAAAAGGGACCGGATTAATATTTTGGAACATGTGGTTCGGAGTTTGCCGATTCAGTGCGCCATGCCTCCTTTTTTCGTTGTACCATTCGTAATACCGGTCCAGGACCATTTGGGCATGATAGATCGAGTCGAACTCATAACGGTCGATCACCTCCCGTTGGAGGTTGGAGTGGAAAGCTTCGATGTAAGCGTTGTCTTCCGGGGTACCCACGTGGGAGAACTCCTGAAGAATGCCCTTCTCCTTCAAAAAGGCCCTGACCACCTGGGCGATGAACTGGGAGCCGTTGTCATTGCGGATAGACATGCCCTCGGCTTTATACTCCAGTAGCATCAGCGATAGCATCACCAGGACATCCTCTTTTCGGATATGGCTTCGCAGCTGGTAGATCAAGACCTTTCTGCTGTAGACGTCTATCACTGTTAGCAGGAGCACATTTCTGCCTGTCCCATGGATGTACACGTATTTGATGTCCATCGCCAGGTACTGCAGAGGTCTTTCCGGCTTCAGGCTCCGGAACCGGATAAAGTTCCGCTTGAACGGCAGGGGCCTGATTCGCGCCCCATATAGCAATCTTGCTTCTTTCATCAGCCGATACACTTTTTTGTGATTGATGATCCATCCCAGCTCCCGGAGCTCGGCCGTCATGTTCTTATACCCGTAGCAGCAGAATTCCTGTCGGAGAACCACTTCCATCTGAACAACAACAACCTTGTTTTCCATTCTTTCGCCGTGAATGGTGAGGCTGTGCGTGCTGGGTTTAATGCCTTTGCGAGCGCCAGAGCTCTTGTAATAAAAGCTGCTGGGTGCCAGCCCAGCCCACTGCAACAGGCTTCGAACCGGGACACTGCGAAGCGCGTACACCTTCACGAGCCCTTGAGCCTCCGCTCGTAGGCCTCGTTTTTTTTTAATAGCTCCGTCTTGAACTCCAACTCCAGCGCCTGATTGCCGATAATCTTTTTCAGCCGGGCATTTTCCTCTTGTAACGCCCTGAGCTCCGGATCCACCTTGCGGTACTGGGGAGCCAGCGAGGATATGCCACCCTTGTCAAATTGCTGCTTCCACCGAAGATAGACGGAATGGGAAACGTTGTGCTTTCGGAGTGTCTGAGTTATGCCGTGCTGATCGGCCTCCTGGATGATCTGAAGCTTCTGTTCTACAGAAAACTTGCGGCGTTGCTTTGACATAATACCCTAAATTTAAATGACTAAATTGATTTGATCAATTAGTCCAGCCATTTAGGGGGTCAGTACAAAGGACATGAGTATGTAAAAGAGCTTTCTGCGATCAAACCACAACTATGTAAGTGTTGTGGTTAATTGGCGATTAGTATGTAAAAGAGCTTTCTGCGATCAAACCACAACATATTGTGTTGTCGATGGTTAATCCGTGCCAGTATGTAAAAGAGCTTTCTGCGATCAAACCACAACCGATATACTAAGGCGGTCTGTCATAGATTGAGTATGTAAAAGAGCTTTCTGCGATCAAACCACAACTTCCTCTGGTTGAACTTCGGCAAGGACATGAGTATGTAAAAGAGCTTTCTGCGATCAAACCACAACGGCGCTGTGGTATATTCGGAATGGCGCCTCAGTATGTAAAAGAGCTTTCTGCGATCAAACCACAACTTACCAATTCCTTCACCCTGTATTGCTGGGAGTATGTAAAAGAGCTTTCTGCGATCAAACCACAACTGACGTCGAATCGCCGCTGATAAGAACAGTATGTGAAAGAGCATTTCCCAATCAACCGTCAACTTCCGTGGCAAACAGGGTCTTAGCACTGATAGTATGTGAAAGAGCTTGTCACAAACAAATACACATGATAATAATCCTCTTTTTTTACGAGGTCGAGTATGAAAAAAATCTCTAGCAACCGGAGACCTCTCTAATCACTCTACAGCACATCAATAAGCTAATTTACAGCAAAAATCATTAATTATTTAAACCTGCTAACCTCTGATATCTATTAATTCAATTGCAGCAACCACTTAAATTCGAATATTGGATGTGATTTTAACGGGATAATGGCACTTAGATTTATCGCTTTTCCACCCGTTTCTCGACCATCTTCTCCACATCCTCATATTTATACAGGAATATGCCGCCAATCCGCGAATAAGGCAAAATGCCCTTAGCCCTTAGCCGGTGCAGGGTCCCGGCCGATATTTTCAATAACTTGCGTACCTCGTAGCTTTTCAGCCAACGCTCGAAAGTATCCGGCCGCTTCATCATCCTTGCCAGATCAGTCAATAATGTCACTCGAAAATTATCTAATTCTTCCTTCGTCACAAGTTCCACCCTCATACACTTCAAAATTAACTATGACAAATGCATTAAGCCATACAACTGCACATTAAATTTCACTTATCGGGAAAAAAGGACTAGCAGGATCATCTGTGGGCAGTCTCCGCCCCCGCCACATAAAACCACGCCAGGTGCCGCACACAACGCCCACGCTACCGTACCTGTCATGGTTTTGCCAGCCCTTCGCTCCGCTGCCCTCCGCGGCTTCCCCTGCCGGGCGGAGCCAACCCCAAAAACAGCAGAGCCCATACCGCCCGGCAGCGCCGCTCCTCCATATATGTCCGCCACCTGCCGTGCGGCTGGCCGCTTGTCTAATGATTCGCCTTCGCTGCGCTACGGCTATACAACCAAGGTCGGACCGCGGGTAGCTGCCCCCCGGCCTAAACACCCGGGCAAGATCCCTGTTAGGTAAGTCCCCGAGTGCCGGGTGTAAAGGCCTCCCGGTGCAGCACGGCCAGCCGCGTGGCGTAGGTGGCGGCGCCTGGAAGGACTTCGGTAAAGGACATTGCGCTGAAAAGACCGAAAGCTCCGGACGAATAAGCGCCCCTCTTTTTGATTGGGAAATGACATCCGTCATTTCCGGCCCCGGCTCACCGGGGCAAGGCAAGGAAGGCAAGGAATGTAAATCATCAATAGACATCCTACGCCTATAAGATCGGGATCGTACATGCTGCCGCCGGCGATCACCTGCAGTCCATTTCCAGGCGATAGTAACGCCGTTGGCGCCACTGCGCTCCGCGATGAAAGCCCGCAAATTGCTGTATGTTCAAACCCCCAAATGGGCTTTCATTGCTTCGCACAGTGGATGTTTATCCTTTCCGCTATACCTCCATTCACTCCAACAGTGGTAAGAGTACACTGGATTTTTCACGCGCATTATAAGATGGCCGGTATCCAATATAACCGTACTCATGCAATTCCCGTAAAGACTTGTATAAGGATCCCAATCCTCCTATCTTGGCGATCGACATCAATTCTTTTCCGCTCACCCTTGCGGGTCCCTCTCCGCCTTGTATCAGCCAACAATAGAATATTGCCAAATACAAGCTTAGATGCATCGGTCCCAGCCGCGAATCTTTCTCAGCCCGCTCCACAAAATTCTTTATCGCCAATGCCGTTTCCATAAAACCATCCGTACGTTTTAAAGGCAATTCAAAATTGAGCAATCCAAACGGATAAAAAATAAGAGGCAATATTGCCTCTATTGATTTTCCTCTGAAACCCGCGTCCAGACTGTACGAAGAATTTGAGCCTTTCCTGGAAGATGGTCTTTATAGGATATTGCTTGGGACGAATCTGGTCGAATTCCCTGAATACGTCTATCAGATTTTCACATCTTTTTTCGGGGATTTCCTATTGGGCAAAATGATCTCCCGCACATCAATCTCCAGAAAATCAGCAATCGCATACAGTTTCTCCCAAGTTGGCTGTTTGACATTCGTGCACCAGGTCGAGACTGTATTTGGCAAGACTCCAATGCCTTCCGCCAATTCTTTATTTGTCTTGCCGCACTCGGCCAAGACGACTTTTAGACGATTGTAATGAACAGGCTTCATTGACATAAAAGTATCACTCAAACACGCCGACAACTGCCTTTAACATTCTATTAACATCTTTAATAGTTCTTATAGAATGTTTTTTAGTTCTAATGTCGTATATTTGAATGTAGTTAAATTTTTGAATAGTCCGCACCTTCCGCACCCTATGACTTTTTATTCCTCCAATTCAAATATAATATGTCTTTCGATCATCCGACCGTGAAACCTGCACTGCGTACCCTTACCGTCTGCCCATCCTGCCGTGGTCTCCCGCGCATAGTGCTTTCCGGTGAATGGGTTCGTGAGTGGGGGTTCGAAATCGGAGACGCCCTTCTCGCCTACTACACTGGCCCCGGTGCTCTACTTTTAAAAATCGACAACACCGAAAATGGCAGAAGCTTTCCTGCATCCAACTTGCCGGCAACACCATACCCCGTTTCCAAGATGGATGCAATAAAATTAAGGCTGCATCCCACACAAGTTCGGACGCCCGATGGACGACTGCCAAAGATAACGATCATCGGCGCCTGGCTACATGAATGGAAGATAAGCGTCGGCAACCGTGTTTCTGTGACCAGAACCGAAGACGGCGACATCCGCATCCAGGTTCAAACGGTCGTCCCTCAAGTTCGGGAGATCAAAGAGAAAAGCAGACTCCAGGACGAAGTAGCGCACGCCAACGCGCTGCTGGACTCCCACAAAGCCGCTCACCCGGAATTATATCCGGACCTGCCGGAGAACCTGAAGATCGCTTACCTAAGGAAAAACCTGATCGATAGTCTAAAAAATACTAAACCCGACGTACTGCCTATACTCTTCAAGTGTGCGGTCCTCACCTCAGCGCAGATATTTATACACGCCTCTGAGGAGGCTTATCAAGCATTTCTGAAGACATGGGCTGCCGACTCGCTGGACTCAAAGACGGAATACAAGATAGCATTAAGGACTAACTCGGGGCAGCTAACAACCATTGTCCCCATGACCGGCGATGCCAAAGACGCCATCCGGGACGATCTAATGTTCATCCTGGGAATCTCGGTCCTCGGCATCGCTGACAACATCATCCTCGCGCGCAATCAACCCGACGGGCCACCCCAACCCCACGAAGACGACATTACCTTCGCGCGACTGCTCAAAGAACGGGTCGGGCCTCTCGGTGTCCCGTTGTGGGATTTTCTGATCATCACCTCAGACGGGTACTACTCCTTCGCCGACAAGGGTCAGCTGTAGGACGGATTCTTCTCGCGCTCGCACCCCCGTTAGTCCTTTTTGTGGTACCAGCATTGGTGCCCTGATTGAGCATCGTTGCGACGCATTTCGTTCATCAGCAGTACTACTATTGAGCGAGTCTGAAAGACGCTCCGCGAATCGCCATGCACGTTGCCAGCCCACATCACCCTCCCTTCACGTGCCTGTCGCATCGCTCCGCTTTAACCTCCTGCAGCCACTATCGGCCCGATGGCAACAGTCGACCCATGATCCGCGCATCCCTATTTCGATCCAGCTCTCCCCTGCGGACATGGGATCGACCCTTGCCTGCCCGCCCTTCCAACCGGCGCCGGCCGACAATGCGAAGGAACGTCCGGCGCCAAGGACTTCAATAAAAGACTATTCCTACAAGAAGCCATGCCCGCCCACCACCCCACTCTAAAAGACTTATCATTTTGTAATCTTCTTCACCTGTCCACACACTCTCTGCCCAAGACCTTTCAAGGATCTTTGCCCGCACCTTACCCAATCCACCCCAAGATCCAGTCGAGCGCTACACCTATACAGAATACGCCTAAGTGTTGCAAGACTGTGAATCTCGCTCTACCTTCACAAGGTGAAGATGAAAATTGTGTAGTATGGAACGTATCTCCGTTGAACAGCTGAGCCGGATCGGCCTGATTGACTTTTTCTCCTCCATTTGCAGTCAGCCGAAAAAAAGCAAAACACCTCTCCTTTCAGCGCCGGAAGCCGTGGTACCAAACGAATCAAATGTGGACACTACCGCTACCCTTCCCATCACCATTGAGCAGGCCCTTCTTATCCGTACTGGATGCCTCAACAACTATTTTTGGGTACGCGGAATATTTCCAAATGTGACACGCACCTGCCATTCCGAAGTTTGGTACCGGCGTGACAAAAGCCGATATAACGCCCTGCCCTGTTCGAATAACTGCGAGGGGTCAAATCAAATTTACCGGAATCATCGTTTCACACGTCCAATCATGCAATCCTACCTTCATGGGCGATCAATTGCAGACATTAGTTTTTTTCTGCCATGTCTTCGACATCGTGTTCTTCCATCCCATTTCTACACAACCAATTCAAAATTGCCAGATTTTTTCGCCGTCAATGCACCCGTTGCAATCCAGATTATCCGGACCGTTCTCGCCTCATATCGCAACAGACATCTTTCCTTTCACAACGATGCCGCTGGCATTGTCTTCGCCAACCAGGAAGACTACGTCCTCCACGGCTGGCATGTCCACCGGTTCCTTCATGTCCGGCATTCGACCTTCAACGACAGGATTTGCCATATTGGCACTGCTCCCGGACGCAAAACAACCTTATCTGCAACAGATGGACGAAATCTCCCGCTCGCCGTTCAAACCCTTTAAATCGCCTCAAATTACCCCAACCTACCAGCGACCGCAAGATGTGGAAATGTAGCACGGTCAAATGTGACACGGCGCTCAACCCCTTCCCTTAAAGCATCTCTTTAACCAAACAATTCTAAAGCAATATTATGGAACAACAACAGCCCAGGCGGACAAAATGGCTTACCATCAGAATGAGCGAAAAAGAACTAAGTACGGCAGAAGCACTGCGCAGACAAACTACGTGTGGATCGCTTAGCGAATACGCAAGGAAGGTTGTCCTCAGTAAGCCCGTCATCAGGCACTACCGCAACCAATCCCTTGACGACTATCTGAAAAAAATGATGCTCCTGCAAAAGGAACTCAATGCCATCGGCGCCAATTTCAACCAGTTGGTCCGTCGTCTGCACACACTGCGCAACCTTCCGGATATCCAGCAGTGGATTCTCCTCAACGAACAGGACAAAACCCGCCTTTTCCTCCAGATCGATACCATTTCCAAAACAATAAACGACGCCTATCAGCTATGGTTGCGAGAATCGACACCACCACCGACCTTTCCCGAATCCTTCGGTACAACGAGGAAAAAGTGACACAAGGGAAAGCGGAGTTTATCCACCAGAACAATTTTTTGCAGAAAAAAGAAGACATAACATACGATGAAAAATTTGAACGTTTCCAGCGGCTGAACGAACTAAACACCCGCGCCCAGGACAAAATGTTGCACGCCACGCTCAATTTTCAACCTGGAGAAAAGCTCTCCAATGGAGAACTTTCCGCCATCGCCGACCGCTATATGGAGGGACTCCGAATGCAAGATCAGCCCTATCTTGTCTACCGCCATGACGATGCCCGGCACCCGCATATCCATATCGTCAGCTCGATAGTTCGCGATGACGGCAAATGCCTCGATACCCGTCGCATCGGTGCCCGATTATCGGAACCCATCCGCAAAGCTATCGAGAAGGAATTCCAGCTCCTGCCTAACCTGCGAGTAAAAAACGCTCCAGTACTTGGCCCCGATGAGATCCAAAGGATCACTCCGAACAATGACCTTCCCATTTCCGAATCGATGAACCGGGTTATCGGATGCGTCAACAAACACTATCATTTCACCGATCTTCACGAATACAACGCCATCCTCCGCGGATATAATATCACCGCTGAAACCGGCAGCCCCGGCAGCAAAACCCATCTGCACCAAGGTATTTATTACCTCGCCCTGGACGATAAGGGCAACAAGATCAGCCCGCCGGTTATGGCCTCCGACCTACCTTGTCGGCCCACACTTGCCAGGCTGAATGAAAAATTTCATCACTCCCATGCCAACCAGCTTGACAACCAATCCTCCATCCGGCAGCGCATCGATTGGGCCCTTGACTGGCAACCAGCGAACCTTGGCGCCCTGGTCTCCCACCTTCACTCGGACGGCATCGAGATCGTCCGGCCGCCGCTTAACGGGAGGAATCCACATGACCAAATCTTCGTCGATCATACCTCCCATACCGCCGTTTCTGGTAAGACTCTCGGCCCCAATTACACTACCGACGCTTTCGATAAAACATTCGCCGAACGCCATCGCCCGGGAAAACGAAAGCAACTAACCGAAAAATCCCAGGACATCGCGCCCTTCAATGCCAACGTTCCGCAGGTCCTTTCCGGCCTCTTCAATACCGAACCAACCCGTCCGGATATCGACGTCTTCCGAAAGGATCAGCATTTGGGACAACGTCGCAATATCTAACCGGCCAAAAAATAACTTGAGGCGTGCGCAGCCCAGACGCAATAGCCAATCTTGTTAACTGCGGAAGCTGGAGCTGTTACGCCCTCCCGGCCCTAACGGCTTTAAAAGTCACCGCCTTCTTTCCAGTTAGCTTATGTTCATACCATTTGATGTTTTTTCGGGCGAGTTCATGATGGAGGATAGTAAGATGCTGGCGCAACTGCCGGCGGATAGCGGGAGAGTTCAATCCCGCTAAAGTCTCGCGATCAGCGTTCGTATATTCCAATTTGGAAGCATTATAGGCGTAGGTAAGGAAGTTCCTCCTGCCCAGGTGTGTGTACCGCTCGTAAATCTGCTTTAGAAAAATCTGTCTCCCAATAGCTTTTGGACTATAGGCCATTATCACAGTTCGCTGCAACCGATAATTCAGTTTCCAAAAATAGCGGGAAAGGCTGCTGGCTCGTATCCGGATATCTTTCCCATTGTATTCAAACCCAAGATACTGTAGCGACTTGTATAATTTCGACTCGTTCGCCACCGTCAGCTTTGCCAGCGCAGCAAGGATCGTCACCTTTTCCTTCTCCCCTATCTTTCTCCGCGTCCGTGTTGGCCTCCTGAAACCACGAATCTGCCCTTTGGAATTTTCAAAAAAATCGATCAGATCCACTTTCTTCTGTTGTATCGTGAGCTTGTATTCCTTGGAAATTTTATCGATTACGAAATTCATTAAATCGAAGGCTCGGTTCGTATCGCAGATAATCAAGATATCATCACAATAGCGGCGATAGACAAATCCTTCCACATCGCCCTTCAATTTCAGATCTCGATCAAAGTCGATCAAATAGATATTCGAGAGGACGGCACTAATCGGCGATCCTTGTGGAACTCCGGAGAGGTGATCTGTCCCCTTCATCGGCTTGTCGTTCGATACTATCAACTGATCTTTTCTTAGCCTGGCAAATTTTTCAGGCAATCCGCTGCCCGGAATGATTTCCATCAAATTCGACAACGCGACGTCATCCCGCTTCTTCCGCCCTCTGTATTTCCGCAATAACGACCCCTGAGAAATATAACTGTACTGCGTTATCATCTCAAAGATCTTATACTGATCATCCGGCAACCGTTCCCCAATAACCTTTTTCCATTTCTCCAACAATATCCCATGGTCAATGTGATCAAAATAGCCTTTGATATCCAGCGCAATAGCGGAGCACTTTCCCCGAACTCTTATAAGGTCAAATACTTCCTTTGCAAATTGAATGTTACATTTCCCGAGATCGGAACGATATGCCAACACCACATCATCAAAACCATTATCCTGGATGAACGTTTCATACCTTTTGGTCAAGGCAAAGGAATAGAACCCCAAAAGGAGACCATCCACATGGGCAGCAAAGCATATCGGCCTGATCTTCGTCTCGAGGTCATAATACCCCTCCTCCTGCTGGTACCGATACTTTGGAGTTTTGGTGAGCACCTTCAGAAAAGGGCTAAATGAATAGAATTGCTGTTTCCCCGTGTGGGGGTGCGGTACCTTGAGGCCACTACGAGCTATTTCCTTGATCTCATCATGACGATCCGGAAACCAGAACCGGTTGTCCAGGTGGACATAGCCGCGTTTGATATAGTGCTTCTTTCCGTTGTTAGTTAGGGAGTAGTTAGGCAGTTCGTTCTGCAGCCACTGTTCCCATAAGCCATCCGAGTACATTTTCGCCGATTTAATGGGACATTAGCCGGCAAACGTCCAGTGTCCTTATCCACCGGCTAATGTGTAAATGAATTTACCAGGCTCAGACTCACCTACATCTGTTAGGGACTTTCACCCTTCTTAGCCTTTGTCCTCCCATGGCAGATATGCCCTAAAGCATCTGCACTTCCCACTGTAATCGACTAAACTACGTGGCCCTGAACGTCTATCAGTTAAGCACTGGCTTAGAGCCGGGTGACGCCGGGGATCCTACCACACGCATTTGTGCTTCGGGTATTCTAAACAGTAAGCTGGAGAGCCACCGTCAAGTAGGTTAATGTAACAATAATGAAATGAACTTTGTTAAATTCATGGTTGGTCTTCTCTGGATGATACGTATATTTGCATATACGGGACCCTCTTGGACCTTACCTGCCTCCCCGGACGGGGGGACGGTGACCACGCCTTCAACGTCAGTAAACTTCTGATCATTGGCCTTTCGCCGCTGCGGGGTGCAGTCACACAAACATCACACCAAACTTTAACAAAGCATTAGAAATTGCCTTTTTGGCTGAAATTTCCTGCCACGATCCCGGGACCTATTTGCTGCATGACAAAAAGAAACTGCCGACTGCTCGGCTTATGGCAGCTTTAAACCTGCATTTTTGTCCACTACCGGATAAATAGGTCATATTAAAGGAGCTTTCGCCGGTTGTAGAGTCCGCCAGGGCGTCGCCTGCTGATTTTTCAAGTGCCAACCGGCGGCTCACGGCATCTGGACGAGTTTTCAGTTTTTCTTTTTGACTAATGGTTGGTTGTAAGTTCCGGGGAAAAGATGGCCGCGAAAAATCGGAACGTTGCCAAATAGACCTTATCACTTTTGCAATTGAAATGACCTATTTTTATCACTTTTACAGTTAGGTCATAGTTATTGTCATCTGTCAAAACTTTGCAAGAAATCTCGCAGTTCTCTGACTTGATCGTAATGCCGTGGTCCATGCGGACTAGTAGATCATACAAAAATAAGATGGGCCATAGTAATGGCCCATCTTCGAAAAACTTAACCTGCAAGCTTAATTAACCCTTCGTTAAACAGCGGCATAGCAGGGATACGTTACAAAGGTAATAAATAATAGAATAATAATTTAAATTAAATAGTAAATAATAATATAAATATTCAATTATAATAATTCTAAGTGCCTAATACTCAATTTCATACAGCCATTTCAACACCACGATACGAGCGATACCTACAGTCCTGTGGGAATCAGGATCGAGCACTTACCCTGTATCGCGCAAATATAGCCTTATCCCGACAACTTTATGGGGTAATCGGGGTTTTCGAAGTAATCCTGAGAAATTCGATTGACCGCTTCCTGATCGCCCAACAAGGAAGCGAATGGTTGGAAAATGCCGTAGCCCCTGGCGGGTACTTCGATACAAGCCCGGGGTGCGAAGACACTTTTCATTATGTTCAGGAAGCCATCCATAAGCTGGGGATCGCATATACTCACGACGCATTGATCGCAAAACTTACCTTTGGTTTCTGGACTTACATGTACGCAACCAAAGAATTCGCAGCATCCGGCAGCATTTTAATGGGCGTTTTTCCGAACCGTCCGTTTGCAACAAAACAAAAAGTCGTCTTTCAGAATCTAATCAAAATAAATGACCTGCGCAATAGGATCGCCCATCATGAACCAATTTGTTTTGAAGATAACGTGATATCAACCGCTCGAACAGCAAGAAGGTACCAGTTGATCTTGGAATTATTACAATGGCTGGGCTGTAACCCCCAACAAATACTCGACGGAATAGACGGAGTTAATAAACCAATGTTACACATTAACAAGATAGCCGGGTCATGATGGATTTACAGTGCGGACCCAATCTATTTCCTGGAATGGATTATCGCTATTTGTTTATTTTTGCAATCAAGTTCTTTGTAATGCCTTTTTCAAACGGCTATTAATCATACTGGTACCAATTCCAGTAACAATACATTAAATGTATACGTATCTGTTTGATTTAAAATAACATAACCATCGTAGTTCGAGTCCCAGCGGGATCACAACACGACCCGAGCCTTCAAGTCAACCGATTTGAAGGCTTTTTGTTTTCAGTAGTTTTTCCAGATATTGCAACGAGTTAGTTATCAGATATTGATCGATTCGAGTACCACGAGGTCAACCTTAATGGATATTCGAACCCGAAGTCTTGGAAATGTCTTATAAAATGAAAGAGTTTCTCAGTCTAGCAGAACAAAATCGCAAATTCCTTATGGGATACGACTTGGCCTTTCACAAACAAACCAAAAAAAATTGGAAGAACATCTTCGCATTATGGATATCGGCGGCTCAGCAAGGACACAAAATAGCTCAATTCTATGTGGGTACCTGCTATGATGACGGCTCGGAGTAAAAAAAGACATTGGCGAGGCCTTCAAATGGTATCTAAAAGCCGCCAGGCAAGGGCATATGGAGGGTCAATACAACATTGGTTTTTTCTTCAGAGAGGGAGACCACGTCAAGCAAGATTTCAGAACGGCAGTTAAATAGTTTAAACTTTCGGCAGCACAAGGCGATACTGAGGCACAAAGAGATCTAGGCTATTGTTACTTCTATGGCCAGGGTCTAAGGGAGAACTACAAAAAAGCCGGAATACAACTAAAAAAGCTAACTCGTATCGATGAATGATGGTAAAAAAGGTGTTCGTGGTTTGGACTACCGGTTGAAAGTGTTCAAAAATCACTTGCCTTCTTCTCTGAGTTTGCGAATCTTTTCCAATTCAACAACATCAATCTGATCTTTCGGCCGGTTTACAATTTTCTTATTCGCGATAAGGTGGTTGATGTGTAAGAATGGTACCTTGACACCCTCAAGGTCGGCAATAGATGCCATTTCCAAAGATTCGCCAAAAGGAATATGCTCCAAGCCTTTCATATTCGTCATTATATCTAGTTCGAGCCCACCGCCAACATTGAAATTTGTCCATCCAGGAATAAATTGCATGGTCTCCAAAGAGGCAAAGTCCCCATACCCTAAATCTGAAAATGCCTTTCTTAAATTCTTCCGGTTTGGAACAGTATTTTCCAGCCACATATCCAGGTCGTCGGTGCTACGATTAAACCCGTGAAATCGGGTGGCAAATCCCCCCACCATTATGTACCGAACGCCATTTTCATTAAGGGCTTTCCAAAACTTAATCAGTTCCTCCTCCAAAATGTCCATAACGACTTATTTATGGATGATTTTGGCCTTCTTAAACAAATCATTCTGTCTTAACATCCGGGTAAAAAGCTGCAGCTTTTCAATATCAGAACGATATATATCTCGCTTGAGCCGTTCCCTTTCTGCATCGGCTGGAAGCGGTATTATATTTTCGCCTGGTTCCTTCTTTTTTTCAGACATAAGACCATAATTTAAAAGCATTACGACAATGCAATTTAAGCAAAAGCCAGGCAAGACAGAAGAGAAATGTCCGAAATATTAGACACGCTAAACAATGATACCCTGCCAGTTAGACGCTGCCCGAAAGCAAAAGTCCGTTGAAATCTGAGAAAAGTTGATTCGAACTCTGTACCACCTCGTTCACAACACGACCCGAGCCTTCAAGTCAACCGATTTGAAGGCTTTTTGTTTTGCGCTCCAATGTATTCTCAGCATTGATCGGCATACCTGGTCACACTGCAAATGCGCCACACGGATGAGGGTCAATCTCCTATTGATTAACCAACTTCCATTTTCCCTCAGAGACGACATCGATAATGCCGTTGGTCACTTTAATTGCAGTCTGATCGTCAACCAGGTTAGATGGCACAGGTATCGTAGCGACCAGCTTTTCCAGGTTGGCCAGGGAATTATCCGGAAACTCTTCATAGTCCAGGTGGGGATGAAGGGCAAAATCGAGAAATCCCAGACACTTAGCAGTTTCAGCCGGTAGTGTATGGTGATCATAGGTCGTTCCAAATCGGGTCATCACCATACTTCCGGCACTCAGGCTAACATACACCACCTTTTGCAGCAGCGAGGGAAGCAGGTCTGCAAGTCCGGACCGTTGCATCCAGTAACTAAGGTACTGACAGTCGCCGCCTCCCACCAACAAGGCGTCGGTTTCCCCGAGCATGGAAACCTAAAGCTCCTGCTTAATGCTCGGCAGCGCGGTGAGCTCCAGCAACCCTTAGGACTTCCAGCCTAATTCGCGGAAAGGGTTTCCCAGAGATCCGTTAATCACTCTTCATGCAATATCGCCGCCCCGTGGCAGGGCATAAATTGCGGTGGGGATGAAAAGAGCACTTGCTTCGGAAATCGGTTTGCCCAGGAGCTCAACCAGAGCGTTTCGGATGCTTGCGTTGCTCATACCCGCAGACGTGAGATGAAGCTTCATATTTCAATATTACCATAATTATGATCATCCCTTGCGATAAATCCTTACCTTCTCCACGTTAATTATTTAAAGCGGGCATTCCCATGAAATTCATGCACGTCAACCCAATCCTCTATTCCTCTGATCTACGGCGCAGTCTTTCCTACTATACGCAGGTCCTTGCTTTCGAAAACAAATGGGAATGGGGTGAACCCCCGACATTTGGCGGCGCCTCGAAGGATGGCGTGCAAATTTTCTTTTGCGAGGGCGGTCAGGGCAATCCCGGCACCTGGCTTTCGATTTTTACCACTAACGTCGATGAATACTTTGAGACGATCCGTGCCCGCGGAGCCAGGATCATTTCGGAGCCGGCGACCATGGAATGGGGCGTTCGCGAAATGTTGGTCGAAGACCCAGACGGCCATAAGATACGGTTCGGTCATGGCGTAAGGCCGGGGCGCGATGGCAAGAGCAGCGAGCTTCCGGCCTCGGTGAGGATCGTTCCCAGGAAACCCACTTCCGGCGAATACCGGCAGCTGGCAATATCCGTTGGCTGGACACCGATCGAGGACGAAACATTAGCTAATAATGCTCTCGGCGCTGCTGTTTACGCCGTGGTTGCGGAAGATACTTTATCGGGGCATATAGTCGGCTGCGCGCTGATCCTGGGCGATCAGGCTACATATTTTTACATAAAAGATGTCATGGTACACCCTCAATGGCAGGCCCGGAGGATCGGGACGGCCCTAATGGAGGCATTGATGAGTTGGTTGGATACCTCCGCACCAGAGAATGCAATGGTCAGCCTGAGCACAGGCATGGGTCTCGCTCCATTTTACAATCAGTTCGGCTTCCAGCCGGTATTTGCTATGAAGCGCATCATCCGTCGCGCTCCGTAAGAACAAGAAATATCTCGTTCACGGTAGCGGGAGCCGCTCACGCTCACCAGGGTTATTCCTACTTTTTCGTCAATTTGTATCGCATGTGCGTTGTCAGGTCCGATGGAATTACTTCTACAATTTCAATATCATACTTGTCTTTGTCCATGCCGTCAAATAGTCGGATACCACTTCCTAAAAAAACAGGTGCAATGTGAATAAAGAATTCGTCCACAAGCCCTGCATTGAGAAATTGCTGGATAGTATTCGCACCACCTTGTATCCTGATGTCCTTTCCTTTGGCCGATCGTTTTGCCTTTTCCAATGCGCTTTGTATTCCGTCATTGATAAAATAAAAAGTCGTCGTTCCTTTTTGGACCCAGGGCTCGCGTTTTTCGTGTGTCAGCACATAAACAGCCGCTTTATACAAATCTTCTGGCCAATGGACTTCGCCTTCTTCGAACATCCGCTTTCCCATAATGTACGCACCTGTTCTGGCAAACACATCCTCGATCAATTTACTGTCTGCACCGTATTCTTCACCGCCTTCCATATTGAGGTGCTTCCAAAACGCTTTTTGTTTGAACATCCAGTTGTGAATTGCTTGGGAAACGCCGCCCATTGGGTTTCCCGGACTCCTGTTATCGCCAGCGAAATAGCCATCAAGTGATATTCCGCTGTCAAAGATAATTTTGCTCATGATTCTCTTTTATTTATAGACGCCATGCTGAATTGCAAATTATGCAAATTCGCAACAAAATTCCCCTCTAAATTTATTCAAGCGAACCCTTACGCCGAACATGTGCAATGACACATTATAGAGATATGCTATGCCAGCCGTAGGTTTTGATTGCGGGTGACCGTTAATACAAAAAAAATTTTGGAAGCCGATCGGTTGCGCATATATTTGCAATTGAACAGTTGCGGAAACAACATTTTATAAAACCAAAACTCGCTGCCGCATGAAAAAATTTCTTCTTGCCGGATGGTACTTGCTCCTTACTTTCCACGCCATCTCCCAAACCTCGTTTTCACCCTTAGTAAAAAAATTCATCGATTACGATACTCCCTTCATCACGTTCACCCATTGCAGGCTTGCCGACGTCAAAAATCTAAAGGTGCTGGAAGACCAAACCGTCATCGTACGCAACGGAATAATAACTGCCGTAGACGATAGCAAAAAACTTCCCGCCCCGGCCGGTAGCACCGTTATTGACCTTACCGGGAGATCCTTGTTGCCCGGTTTCGTCCTTATGCATGAACACATGTACTATGCAGACTACTCCGCCGACTTCAGCTATCTGCATGTCAAAGAATTGCCATACACTTTTCCAAAGCTATACCTCGCTTGCGGCGCAACGATGATCCGTACAGCCGGAAGCGTTGAGCCCTATTCCGATCTGAACCTCAAACGGGACATCGATCAGGGCAAGATCCTCGGGCCGGAAATGGACGTCACTGCGCCCTACCTGGAAGGAAAAGGCAGCATCTTCCCCGGGATGCATGAATTGAGCGGGCCGGCAGAAGCGAAAGCCTTTGTCGATTTCTGGGCCAGCCAGGGTTGCACTTCATTCAAGGGATATATGTTCGTGAATAAACCTACATTAAAAGCCGCAATAGACGAGGCCCACGCCAGGGGACTTAAAGTGACGGGGCATTTATGTGCTGTCACCTACCGCGAGGCGGCAGAAATGGGTATTGATCAGCTGGAACATGGTTTTTCCGTGTCCACGGATTTTGTTCCCGATAAAAAGGAGAATGCCTGTCCATTGTTTGCGGCGCCCATCGCATCCGCGGATTCGCCGAAAGTTAAAGACCTGATCCGTCTGCTCGTCGATAAAAGAGTAACCTTGACATCCACCCTGGCCGTCATCTTCAACATGACTACCCTGGATACTACTATCCGGCCCGAAGTACTGGAGGCGATGGCGCCCGATACCCGAAATATGTTCCTGAACGTCTATAACAAAATGCGAAGTCCCTCCGGTAACAAGGCTATGCTGGAGGAAATGAAAATGGAAAAGATGTTCTCGGATGCCGGAGGTCTGCTGACCGTGGGTACCGATCCGACCGGCGACGGCGCCACCCTGGCGGGGTATGGCTCACAGCAATCTATCGAATTGTTGACGAACGCCGGGTTCAGCCCGATAGAGGCCATCCGGATCGCTACGTATAACGGTGCGAAGGCCCTCGGACTGCAAGACAAGATCGGCTCCATCGAAGTCGGCAAGGCCGCCGATCTCGTGGTCATCGATGGTAATATTGCCCAGGATATCCGCAACATCAGGAAGATAATCTGGGTGTTCAAGCACGGGGTAGGCTTCAATTCCCAAAAGATCTTCAATTCCGTGAAAGGAGAGGTGGGAAAATACTAACGCCCTTCCACTTGCAGGCATTTATCGCTGGCTAAAAGTAAAGGGGGGTTAAGGAGTGCATAACGGTCGCTCCAGACCAGCTTGATGCCTATTTCCTGGCCCTCCCCTATCATTTTTCCAGCAACTCCTAGCTGTTCCGCTTGCTACCGGTCGCCAAAAGGACGATACCGCCGATCACCAGGAGTCCACCAGCATAGGGTGGCCAATTCACTGTTTTTTGCTTGTCGGCTGAGATATGGACGGGGCCGGCATCGACTACCTTTTCCCGTTTGGTGTAGGAGAATCCGCCATAAATGAGCATGAGTATGCCGATGACAAGCAGGGCGACGCCCAGTGTTGTTTTCATAAGTTTCCCTTTATCAAAGGACATGCCACCGGCAGGCAAACGGTCTTTTTCGTCAGCGCCGCCATTCCCATCCGGCGGTCCGCCTCCGTGCGACCCAAAAAAATACCTGGCTTCCCGCGACCCCGACGGTGTTTCCTGCGTTTTTATTCCAGTAAATTTGTAGACACACCAAATTTCTGCTATGAGGGGGCTGGGCATTAAAATGAGGGGGCTGGGCCCTAATATGAGGGGGCTGGGTATTAATTTATGGTTGTTGGTATTGGCCTCACTGCCGACGGCACTCTCCGTGCCCGCTCAGTCGCCATCCTGCCCGGTCAATAGCAATTTTTCGGACGGCACCCTGCTGCACTGGCTGGCCTACACCGGCAACAACAGCGGAGGTAACGACTCGAACGCGGTCAAGTTAGTGTACGACTCCTCGCAGCCGGCACCCTTTGGTACCATCGGCGCAACGGCGCTTCCGGAATACGAGCTGCCGGACGTTAAGGGTATCCAGGTGATCACCTATCACGGGACCGACATGTTTGGCGGTTTCGACCTGATCCCAACCATCAACGGTTACGCTTACCATTATTCCATTTTGTTGGGTTCCACGTCGGTCACCAATCACCGGCCGCCCGACCCGGCAAACGGGCAAATCATTCCCCAACCCGGGCCCCGAACCGGCGGTTATGTACGCGGAATACGTTATCTTATAAACGTGCCGTCCGGGCCGCCGGGGTCCTCCTATACGATGACCTATGCCTATGCCATGGTCCTGGAAAATGGTACGCATGCTTCGGAGGAACAGCCGATGGCCCGGGCGATCATCAGTACGCCCGCGGGGGTGATCGAATGCGCTTCACCAGCTTATTTTCTCCCGACGTTTGGGGGACAGCTCGATTCGGCGACCGCACGCGCCAACGGGTTCACCCCAAGCTCCGTGGCAACTCCAAACTCCACCTTCAATGCGCAGGGCCAGGACCTGTACCTGCAGGATGTCTGGACAAAAGGCTGGACCGAGGTGACCTTCGACCTCTCACCGTATCGGGGACAACAGGTATCGTTGACCTTCGAGGCGGACAATTGCGTGCCGGGCGGACATTTTGCCTATGCTTATTTTGCGGTAAGAGATAACTGCGACGGGCTGCGGATGAGTGGCGATACCCTGCTTTGTTCCAACGGCGACGCCTCTTATTACGTTCCTTCGCTGAATGGTGCGTCCTATGCCTGGTCAGCGCCGTACGGTTGGAATATCGATTCAGGCGGCAATGGGAATGCCGTCAGGATAAAGGCCGGTCCACAACCCGGATGGGTAGTCGCCACGGAAACGAACAGTTGTACCAGCCTGACCGACAGCCTGTTCGTACATCTTTATAAAGGAGCTCTGCCCGAGGCAGTGATCGATCCCCTTGATACTACTGTCTGTTCCGGTGGGGTCGTACCGCTACATGCTCTGGTCACTACGGGCACCGATTTTGCCTGGGCCGGCAACGGCTCGTTCAGCGGGAGAAGGAACGGCGCGATCTCATCCGTTCCCTTTGCCGCCAATGTCATCGCTTCGCCCGAGCAGACGACGGATTATATATTGACCCTGCACAATGAGGGTTGCCCTGTTGCCGTCACCGATACTTTTAAGGTAGGCGTCGTCCCTCCCATTCAGGTGAATCCCGGCGACGACACTCTGGTGGTGATCGACCAGCCACTGCATCTGCATGCGACAAGCAGCGACCTGTACAGGGACGACTACCAATGGTCTCCTTCCACGGATCTCAGTAATCCCGACATTTCCGACCCCATCGGTCTGTACGGGTCGACGATGAACAATATCACTTACCAGGTGACGGCAACGGATTCCATCGGCTGCTCCGGCACTGCTTCCCTGAAAGTAACGATAGCACACACGCTACCGGATATTTTCGTGCCCAACGCCTTCACACCGGGAGCTGGAAGCAACAACCTGTTCCGGCCCGTTTGCATGGGCATTTCCTCGCTCGAATTCTTCCACGTTTACAATCGTTGGGGGCAGCTGGTATTCGGCACGTCGCAGATCGGACAGGGATGGGACGGCAGGATACAGGGACATGCGCAGGAACCCAACACCTACCTGTGGATAGTAAAAGGAACGGATTACACCGGCAGGGTAATTTCGAAAAGAGGAACCATGGTGCTGCTCAGGTGAGCGCCCGCCGGGCAAACAGGCGTGTCAGCAACAATCCAAACAGGAAGCCCCCGATATGAGCCGCATAGGCTACATTGCCCGTCTGATCGCCTCCCATCATGCCTAATCCATCTATCAGCTGAAAGGCAAACCACAGACCGACGGCGACCAGCGCGGGTACGGGAATGATAAAAAGGAACACCCATAAATAAACCTTTTTGCCCGGGAACAGGATCATGTAGGCAGCCAGCACCCCGGAAATGGCGCCGGATGCGCCCAGACTCGGGATCAGCAGGTTCTGTCCCAGGAGCGCGGTGCTGAATACGTGACTTAAACCAGCCAGCATTCCGCACAGCAGATAAAATACGAGGTATCCCGCGTGACCCATCGCATCTTCTACGTTATCGCCGAAAATGTACAGGAATAACATGTTGCCGCCCAGGTGCAGCAATCCGCCGTGCAGGAACATGGACGTAAACAAGGTGACAAAGACCGGAATGGGCGTGACGCCGAGACCCGGCAGGACCATCTGCTGACCCGTATAAGGATCGATCAGGATCTTCGAGTGGGTAACGATATCGTGTCCCGATATGATCTCGCCCGGAACGGTGGCGTAGGCATAGGTAAGCCGCAAATCCTGTCCCCAGTGCTGCCAATAAATAAACACGAAGATGTTCAGCCCGATCAGCAGGTAGTTTATGATCGGGAAGGTCCTCCTGTCCCTATTATCGTCGCCGATGGGTAAAACCATTTCTCTAAAGTTATGGAATTGCCGGCGTTTTCTTACCTTACCGTAGAATGCCTGCAATATGAACACATACGACGCCATCGTCATCGGCAGCGGCATCAGCGGAGGCTGGGCTGCGAAGGAATTTTGCGATCGCGGGATGAACACCCTTCTCCTCGAAAGGGGCCGGCCCGTGCATCACCTCAAGGACTATCCTACCGCCACTAAAGATCCGTGGGATTTCCCGCACCGGGGGCGTCTTCCTTTGGCAGTCACCGAAGAGAATCCTGTCCTCAGCCGCTGCTACGCCTATGGCGAGGCGACAAAACATTTTTTTGTTCCCGATAAGGCCCACCCCTATATACAGGAAAAACCTTTCGACTGGATCCGCGGTTACCAGGTAGGCGGCAAATCGCTGTTGTGGGCCCGGCAGACGCAGCGCTGGAGCCCCTTCGAGTTCGAGGGCCCGGCAAGAGACGGTTTTGCGGTGCCCTGGCCCATCGGGTACGACGACCTGGCGCCCTGGTATAGTCATGTGGAGCGGTTTGCGGGTATCAGCGGAAATAAGGATGGCCTCCCCCAACTGCCGGACGGAGAATTCCTGCCGCCGTGGGAAATGAACTGCGTGGAGAAGCATATCAGCGACAAGATAATGTCGACCTTCCCCGATCGCCCCGTGATCATCGGGCGCTGCGCTCATCTTACCCAGCCGCAACCTGTGCATCTCGAACAGGGACGGGGACGATGCCAGGCCCGCAATCTGTGTGAAAGGGGCTGTCCTTTCGGTGGTTATTTCAGCAGCAATTCCGCCACTATCCCCTGGGCGATGAAAACCGGCAAGCTCACCCTCCAGCCGTTCAGTGTCGTGCATTCCATTCTGTATGACGAGAAAAAAGGCAAGGCCAGCGGTGTGCTCGTAGTGGATACGCAGACCAAAGCGACGACGGAGTATCGCGCGCGCGTCGTCTTCGTAAATGCCGCCTGTCTCAACACGAACCTCATCCTGCTCAATTCAAAGAGCCGCCGCTTCCCCAACGGGTTCGGAAACGATAACGGCATCCTCGGACATTATATCGCCTTCCACAACTACCGGGGAACGGTATACGGCGTTTTCTACGGCTATCCCGACGGTTATTATTATGGCCGCCGACCTACCGAAGTGTTCATGCCCAATTTCCGTAACCTTCGTCGCGATGAGGGACTGGGTTTTCGCCGCGGGTATATGAGCTATTTCGGTGCGATGCGTCCGAACTGGGTACAAGGCAATGACCGGGAGGGCATCGGCGCCGATTTCAAAAGCGCCCTAACGGAACCGGGCCCCTGGTGGGTATTCATGGGCATGCAGGGCGAAACCATTCCCAAATTCGAGAACCATGTCCGCCTGAGTCCCGATCTGAAGGATGAATGGGGCGTCCCGCAACTGATCACCTCGGTCGCCTACGACGGCAATGACGACCGGATGGCCACGGATTTCATGGCGCGGGGCAGCGAGATGCTCGAGGCAGCGGGCTGCAAGGAAGTGAGGAGCAATAACACCCGGCAGAACCCGGGACTGGACATCCATGAGATGGGCGGCGTGCGGATGGGAAAGGATCCGAAGACCTCATTGCTGAACGAGTGGAACCAGTTCCATACCTGTAAAAATGTCTTCGTGACAGATGGCGCCTGTATGACGTCGACGGGTAACCAGAATCCGTCGCTGACGTTTATGGCGCTGACGGCCCGCGCAGCCAACCATGCGGTGGAGGAAATGAAGAGGGGTAATTTATGAAGCCCCTGCCAGCAACAGTCCACCGCATTCATCAATGGTGCATGGCGCCTCCATCCATTTTAAAATAAGGACTCCATGTCGCCAGTCGTTTCAACAGGTTTTTACCATCTTCCAGTATTTTAGCCGTTTCCTTTTCGTTAGCGGCCATGATGATATATCCCTCTGGTCCCTTCCCGGCGCCCAGGACAGCGTTGCCGGAGTTGACAACAACCGGTCCATAATCGGAGTTGGGGTCGATACCAACGTCCGCATTCGATATGTAGGGAGCATAGAACATATAGTGCGGCATGTTCATCGTCCTGACGGTGTTGTCACCGGGCTTCCCGGTATATACCCGCATGACAGGAGCCAGCATATACGAAATCCCCTCTTTGGCCGGCGCCCTGTAAAATCCCCTCCGGATCCTGCTGATCACCGAATCTTTTACCTGGAGTGGCGTGAACCTGCCCGTAGCCCTCATGGCCGCGGCATCCCTGTACATGGGGAAGATCGTCCTGGCGCCTTCCGGATCGTAACCCATCGGGGTAATGACGTCCTTCCGGAATTCTGCCCATTCCCAATTCGTCCGGGAAATGAAACAGATGAACCCGTTCGAACCCTTCTGGCCGATATAATAACCCTTCGCCGGATCCAGGAGATAGACCGTCGCGCCGGCGCGCAGATTCGACGGCAATGCGCTCAGCGCAAAGTCCTTCTCGAGGTCAGCCGGCATCTTGTCCAGTTGCCAGCCCCCGGACTGTTGGGCCGTGCTTCGGACAGGATGGAACAGAACAACGAAACAGAAAAGACAGGTAAAAAAGGACGGCAGCAGCCCACAGCATTTCATGGAGAAGTCGCTTTGGTTTGGCATATGTAAGTATTTTGTCAGACGATGATTGCGTCCCTCCAAAATACGATGTCTGGCTCTTTGCAAAGAGGGGCATTTGCGACATAGGCAGGGTCTTTTATGCCATATGGCCCGAAAAGGCCAGGAAGCAGGTATCGACCGTTCATCCAGAGCCCCTTCCCAATCCCTATTTTTCCCTTACCTTGGTTTAATGGGACTGAGCCTTTTCAAACGGGGAAGCCGTCTCGACAGAGTGAGGAAAAATCTGCGGATGGGTATGGCGCTCGCCTGGGCTGCTTCACCTCGCTTGCTGTTACGGTATACTCTCCTCGGCATGTTCAATTCCATTATGCCGCCCATCTCGGTATACCTGGGCGCGCAACTGGTCAATAAGATCGCCAACTCGCGTTTGCATCCCACCTCCCTGAGCGATATCCTCCCGATCATCATCGGGCTTTGGATCACGATCATCGTGCAGCGATCCGCGGGATCGTATATTGGTTATGGGCGCAATCTGTTCGTACGGCGCGTGGAGTTGGAGGCGGAACGCAGGCTGCTGGCGAAGGCCGCGACCGTCGATATAGGGCATTTCGATAACTCCGACTGGTATGACCGTCTCTCCCGCGCCAAACGGGATGTCAACTGGCGCCCCGGCGATCTGACCTGGTCGGTATTGGGCCTCTCCGGGAATATCGTTACGATCGTCCTGATGGCCGGTCTCCTTGCCAGTCTCAACTGGCTGCTCGTCTTCCTCGCCCTGGCAGCATCCGTCTTTTCGCTGATCATCGAGAGCCGCATTACCTCCAAACTCTACAAATTCTTCTACAAAGAGACGCCGGAAGAACGCGAGCGTCAGTACCTGGGCGATATGTTCCCGCAACCCCGTTATATCAAGGAAATACGCGCCTTTGTTTTGGGCGACTATCTCCTGGGCAGACATCGCCGCCTGTCGGAAGACCTCTTCAGCCAACGGGAGCGCATCTACCGATCGGGCACCCGGATCTCGATGATCAGCGGCATCGTTTCAGGTACGATCCTCGGCCTGGCTTACCTGTTCGTAGCCTCCCGCGGGGTCTCGGGTTCCATCGATGCAGGCGGCGTCGTCCTGGTCATTGGCGCATTTACCGCCGTCAGCGGCACGCTGGGACAGATCACCAGCACGTTCGTTGCGGTCGACCAGCACACCACTTTCCTGGACGACTATTTTTCGTTCCTTGCCATCGGTCCGCTGATAACCGTCCCCGCACATCCAACACCCTTTCCACCCGGAACAGTCAATGATATCGTCTTCGAGAAGGTCACCTTCACCTATTCCGGTTCTGACACCCCGGCCCTGAAAGACCTCGATCTCCATATCCGGGCCGGCGAACTGATTGCGCTTGTCGGGGAAAACGGCGCGGGTAAGAGTACGCTCGTCAAATTGCTCCTTCGTTTTTATGACGTGGACAATGGCGTCATCCGCGTCGGGGGCATCGATATCAGGGAGATGGACCCCGAGGTCCTGCGAAGCAGGATCGGTATCCTGTTCCAGGACTATGCCACCTATGAGCTCTCGGTGAAAGAAAATATCGTCATCGGATGGCCTTACGGCGAGGTGGAAGAGGAACGGATCACCAAGGCGCTGAGAGATTCCCGCAGCGAATGGCTGATAAAAAAGCTGCCGAATGGACTGGACTCCAAGGTTGGAAGGCTTTTCGAAGGCGGTCACGATCTTTCGGGCGGCGAATGGCAACGGCTGGCACTGGCGCGTATCCTCTACCGGGATGCCGATATCTGGATACTCGATGAACCAACTTCTTCACTGGACCCCGAGGCCGAGGCGGGCATCTTTGCCGAGCTGAAAGAAAATCTGCGGGGGCGCATCGGTATCGTGATCTCTCACCGTTTTTCAACCGTGCGGATCGCCGATCGCATTGCCGTGATCAGCGACGGAAAGGTGAGCGAACTGGGCAGCCATGAAGAATTATTGAAGGCCGGGAATCGTTATTCCGAACTGTTCGAGCTTCAGGCCGCCGGCTATCGTTAAACAACGCTGTCAACTATGATAAGATCACTTTTGTGGGCTGCCATGCTCCTTGCCGGCGCAACAGCGACGCCCGCTCCTTCTTTCGCCCAGTCCATGGGGAACTTGCATAGCTACCGCGCGGCCGCGCCGAAGATCAACGACCTCGTGCATACGCGTCTCGATCTGCATTTCGATTACCTTCATTGCTATCTGAACGGCAGGGAATGGGTCACGGTTACCCCGCATTTTTACCCGACCGACAGCCTTCGCCTGGATGCGAGAGGCATGGATATCAGGCAGGTCGCGCTGATGCAGAACGGCCAGCCGACGCCTCTGAAATTCACCTATGACGGTTTTTCCCTGGCGATCCGGCTAAACCGTACCTGGCGACGGCATGAATCCTATACGGTCTTTATCGATTATACCGCCAAGCCGAACGAGCTGAAATTTGCAGACAACACTCTAGCCAGGTTCAACCGCGGCCTCTATTTCGTCAATCCCGACAGTACCGAAAAAGGAAAACCCGTCCAGATATATACCCAGGGGGAGACGGAAAACGCATCGGTCTGGTTTCCTACGATCGATAAACCCGATCAAAAGACAACCGACGAGATCCGCATGACGGTGCCGGCAAAATATGTCACGCTATCCAATGGACGCCTGGCGAAGAGCAAAGACAATGGCGACGGCACCCGTACAGACGTCTGGCAAATGGATCTTCCCCAGCCGCCGTATCTTTTCATGCTGGCGGTCGGCGATTTCCTGATCTATCATGACCATTGGCGGAACATACCGGTGGATTATTACCTGGAACCAGCCTTTGCACCGTATGCAAAAGAGATCTTCGGGACCACTCCCGAGATCATCGACTATTTCTCCCGCATCCTGCACTACGATTTTCCCTGGAATAAATATGCGCAGATAGTGGTCCGGGACTATGCCAGCGGCGGCATGGAAAATACGACAGCCACGCTGCTGAACGAATACGTGCAACAGACGCCGCGTCAGCTGCTGGACGCCTATTACAGCAAAGGACAAAGCACCATCGTCCATGAATTGTTCCATCAATGGTTCGGGGCGCTGGTCACCTGCCGCAGCTGGAGCAACCAGGCTGTCGATGAAACCTTTTCGGAATTCAGCGACGGTCTCTGGGCCGAACACAAATATGGCCTTGATGCCGGCGATGCGCTACGGGCCGGGGATATAGCAGCTTATCTGAAGGCCAGGTCCGTTGATACGTTGCCGATGGTCCGGTATTATTACCGTAACGAGCTGGATATGTTCGATGTCCTCACTTATCTGAAAGGCAATGGGGTGTTGAACATGCTGCGCAATTATCTTGGCGATTCGGCTTTTTTCAACGGGCTGAGCCATTACCTGAAGACCAATGCCTTTAAGAATGCGGAAGTCGACCAGCTCCGCATAGCGCTGGAGGAGGTCACGGGAAAAGACCTGCACTGGTTTTTCGATCAATGGTACTACCGTGCCGGCCATCCCATCCTGGACATCGACTACCGGTGGAATGAAAAAGCAGGAACGGAGACGGTCTTTCTCCGGCAATCGCAAGCGGGCGAAGCCTACCAGCTTCCCATGGCCATCGACGTCTACGCCGACGGACAGAAACAACGGCATAAGGTCTGGATGAGGGACAAGGAAGACAGCTTCACTTTCTATTTGCGAACAAAACCCGACCTCGTGAATGTCGACGGCGATAAGGTACTGGTGGCTGCCATCACGGACCACAAGTCGCTGGATGAATACGTCTTCCAGTATTTCCACGCGCCGCTGTATCTCGACCGGCGGCAATCCATCCGGGCTGCGGCGGCCGACCCATCGGACAAACGATCGCAGCAGATCCTGCTCGCCGCATTAAAGGACAACTACTTCGGCCTTCGGATCGAAGCCATCCGCGCATGGAGGACCGATGCCGGCGCGGCCGAACCCGTCCTTGCCTATCTGGCAAGATCCGATCCCAATACGCTTGTACAGGCAGCTGCGATCAGTGCCCTTGCCCGGATGAAAGGCCCGGCGTATCTGCCCGTCTATGCGAAGGCCCTCGACAGCAGGTCGTATGCTGTTCAGGCGGCTGCGTGGTTGGCTATCGGGATTTCTGTCCCTTTTTGGGAATGAAGCCTCGGAGGTATTCGTTGTAACCCTCTCGAAACCAGCAGTCTGCAACATGGCACCCCGATTGGATAATCGGGGGCATGAGCAAAGCCACGATCTCAGCGTTCTTCCTTTTGCTGATGGCGCCTTCAGTCATCGGCGGAGGCTATCTGACGGAAAAGAATGTCTCCTTTTCGTCCATCGATGCATTGCACCTGGATAAGCATGACCGGCAATTCGTACAAGGTTATCTTTTCGAAAACCAAAAAATATTTTCGGGCATCCGGAAAAGCGACGGGTCACGTTTCACGATCGCCGATGCGGTCTTTTCCCAATATGATCTCCCTGTCCAGTTGAAATACCTGGCCGTGATCGAATCCGATCTGAAATCGAACGCGGTCTCGCGCGTGGGCGCAGTGGGTCCCTGGCAGCTGATGCCGGAAACGGCCCGGTTACTCGGTCTAAAGGTCACCGGCGAACAGGATGAACGCACGCAATTCGATAAAAGCACCCGCGCGGCAGCCAGGTACCTGAAGGATCTGTATGCCGAATACAACGACTGGCTGTTGGTATTGGCGGCTTACAACGGCGGCGAAGGTCCCGTCAATCACGCGATCCGCAAAGCGGGAAGCCGAAATTTCTGGCTGTTGCAGCACTATCTTCCGTCCGAAAGCAGCGAGCATGTAAAAAAGTTTATCGCCACGCTCTTTTATTTCGAAGGCGCCTCTCCCGCCGCGGCATTTACGGAATCATGCCGGTCTGTGCACTCGGCATGAATTTCTCGCCTTTCGTCAATGCGGCCCAGTGATAACTTTCGTTCTATTGTCAGCTTCCCTGTGGGCCTGTAGCTTTGGCTCATATGAATAACACTTTTCTTTTTTTCCTGCTTGCCGTTGCAATACCCGGTTCTCTCCGGGCTCAAAAGACGACCGCGGCGTCAGCCGGCAGTCATGATCCCGCCTACCTGAATCAGTTGTATTTTTGGGCCGCCGATAGCCTCGTGGCTCTCGAGAAAACGCCCGCGGAGATGAAGATGAAAATGAAGGCCCTGGGATTCGGCGGCGGGGGTTCGGCCTATGTGATGGATGGTGCGCGGTCGGCCATACGGATCAAAGCAGGGAATGATCTGCGTTTTGCGGTGAAGCTCGCCGGTATGATCGATCCTTCGTCGATGATCAGACTCTATCAGCTGAACCCAAATAAGAAGGCCCGTGAAGCGACTCTCAGCAGTTCGGGTGGCATGTTCAACAAATCGGCTTCTACTACCAACAATGGCATCGATTGCAACGTACAGAAATCCGGCGCTGACGTTTATATCCTCATCCCCGCCTCCCGGCTTGCGCCTGGGGAATACGGGTTTATGAATAGCATGCAAATGAGCAGTTCGGGCTCCAGGGTCAGCTATACCTTTTTCACCTTTGGGATAGACCAGTAAGATCTCGTAACAAATAGGCAGGATTATGTTTATGAGAGGCCTTCAAATCGAATGATTTGAGGGTTTTTTTATATCCATCTATTCCTATCTTCGTGCCCGTTCAAACCGGTCTTTTCAAAATCGATCGCATGAAACGAATCCCAGCTTTTCTGTTCGCTTTGGCTTTTTCGCAACAACTCTTTTCACAGCAGGTGATCCCTGACAGCAATGCCAACTGGAGCGTCCATTTCCAGATGACGGTCATCGATCAGATCCATACGGCCTTCCATTCTGCTTACAGCGGGACCAACAGCCTGGCCGACACAGTTGAGCCTGGCGCCGTCAGCGTTACGTCAACCCTGTTCCTGGGCCGGCGGCTGTGGAAGGGAGCATCTTTCTATTTCAATCCCGAATTGTCGGGCGGAAGGGGTCTTAGTTCCGCGGTCGGTGTGGCGGGAGCACTGAACGGGGAGACCTATCGCATCGGGGACCCGTCACCGGTGGTATCCGTCGCGAGAGCTTATCTGCAGCAAACGATTTCGGTCCGGAGCGCCGATTCCGTTTATCTCGACAATGGCAAGAACCAGGAGGCGGGCAAGACGCCTGCCAGCAGGCTGGTCATCAGCGCCGGAAAATTCTCGATGGCCGATTTCTATGACTTGAACGGCTACAGTCATGACCCGCGTACGCAATTCCTGAACTGGGCACTGATGAGCAATGGCGCCTGGGATTACCCGGCCAACACCAAAGGATACACGATGGGGGCCGTAGTGGAATGGATCCGACCTGCCTGGACGCTGCGTGTCTCCAGCGTCGCGGTACCCGTGATCGCCAACCACTCGGAGATGGAGTATCGACTGGGTAAGGCCCATTCGGAAGCCGTCGAATTTCAAAAAAATATGACCATCGGGAGGCGGTCCGGCGTCGTCCGGCTGCTTTCTAGCTATATGGCCTCCAGGGCTCCCTCCTACCAGCAGGGGTTGCGGGCGCTGAACAATGGCGACACTTCGCTTTTGCAGGTGATCTCGGGGAATGCCAAATCGACCTCCTTCGGCGGTAGTAAGACAGGCATCGGCATCAATGTCGAACAAGAACTCACCGACGATATCGGCATTTTCGCCCGCGCGGGCTGGAACGACGGGGAACACGTCACCTGGGCTTTTACGGAGATCGATCAGACCCTTCAGGCAGGTGTTAATATTAAAGGCGCACAATGGAAAAGAAAGGAAGATGTGGCGGGCATCGCCGGTGTGCTCAATGGCATCTCATCCGATCACCGCGCTTTCCTGAAAGCAGGGGGAAATGGGTTCATCATCGGCGACGGGGAATTGAATTACGGAAATGAAGCCATCCTGGAGGCCTACTACAATGCCAAGTTGTTCGATAATGTCTGGCTAAGCGCGGATTACGAGTTCGTACACAATCCCGGCTATAACAGGGATAGAAGCGGCCCCGTGCATATATTCGGCGTCCGCGGACACGTCGAGTTCTGACCCGGGCTTTCGCTCACCGCTCGATTTGTCATTGTCGGCCGCGCCTGCCCTATTTCATTTTCCAGAGGATCCCATTCCCCGACTCCATCTTTTCGATGAATCCCTGGTCATTCAGCTGTTGCAGCAGCAATCGGGCGTCCTTTCGCATCATATTGCTCAGTAAGGCAAATTCGGCATCCACCATCGTGGGATAGGTGCGGAAAAGGTTCTCGGGGTGACGATCGAATTCCGCCTTTTTAGCAAAGGGTAACAGGTGCAGGATGACACTTTCGAAGTCCTGGTAGTGCTGGTACCCCTTCAGGCGGACCTCATTGCCTGCGCGGTCGGTGAAGAACAGCGTGGGGAAGCTGTAGACGTCCATTTCTCTTGCCAGCCGAAGGTCCTGTTCGAAACTGACCCTGGCATCACCGGTATAATCGGTCCTGAACCGGTTGACATCGAGACCGACCTCCATCGCGGCCAGTTCCAAAAAGCTCCATTTCATGATATTCTTTTTCTCGAGGAAGATCATTTCCCGGATCCGTCTCAAAAAAAGGAGCGCCTTGTTCTCATCCTGGATCTGCGCGGCTTTGTACGCGATCGAAGGGGGGAAACTGCTGGATAACGGATCCTCGATCCAGACATCGCTGTCGATGGGCATCTTATAGGATTCAGCTACCTCCTTCCAATGAATGGCTGCATCCGAAGGGCTGATGATCTTGCCTTTGCAATCCTTCCATGACGGCAGGAGTCCGCCCATGACATACTGGATGTCGAGATAATGACCGTATTCCAGGATCAGCTTTTTCCAGACCGGCTGGATGATCCAGCAGGTGGAACATATCGGGTCGGTGAAATACCGCACCTTGATCAATTTCTCCCGCATCGGTATCGGTGGCCTTTTAAGGGTCTGTACGGGTTGCCGGTCGCTGTCCGCATGCCGGCTAGATGCCAGGAAGGGCAAAGGCGATTCCTCGCGGCCGCTGGGAAACAGGAATATCTTCTTCAGCTGGCGACCCAGCAGGATATGCTTCTCGATAACGGGGGCCCGCTGCCGGTAATAGTCCCGGAAGGCGGTCTCATACCCCTCGGTTTCCTCGAAACACTGCAACAGAGTTTTCGCTCCCACGATGGCGTTAGTGGTACCGGCGCTGGTAAACGGTAACGTCAGGTGTGCGGCATCTCCCAGCAGGACCACATTCTGCCGGTGAAAGGCAGGCAGCAGATCGAAATCCCTGGTGCTCCAGATATAGGTCCTGCCGAAGTCGGTCGATCGAAGAAGATCACCCGTCACGGCCGGAAAACCCCTGAGCATGCGATGGCAGAACTTCCTGATCTTTTCGGGCTTATCTTCCATGACATCGGCGATGCCCGGGTCATATTGCATGAACCATACGAATTCGTCCTCGCAGGTGGGTATCATGCCGAATGCCAGACCGCGATCTATCTCCTGGAACTTCAGAAAGGTATTGGTATACTGTCGGGCGATCTCCCGGTTACGGGCGATGCCGACGATCTCCTTGACTGCTACCGGCGTCAACGCGATCTTTCCAAAAAGCGCTTCCCTTACCCTGGAATTACCCCCGTCGGCGCCGATAAAGATATCCCCGTATTCGATATCGCCGTTGGAAAATACGGCGGCAACGGCCTTGCCTTCCCTATGGATAAAATGCGAGAAGGCCCTGCCCCTTACGATGGTGTCGGGTTCCAGCAACGACCGGAGAAAATTGATCAGCTCGCACCTTTTCATACAACGCCACGAATCCAGCTCCACATCCTTTACCTCATAGCCATTCGGTCTGCGCAAAAAGAACCTTCCTATGGGCTGACCGGGAAGATCGGTACTGTCGTCGTTCAGCTCACGCAGGATCGACAGGGCATCGTCATGCATAAGAAAAGCATGTCCTTTTTCACTGGTGTCCGGCTGGCGTTCGGCAATGCTGACCCTGATACCCTTCTTCTGCAAAAAGATACCGATGGTCATACCGGCAATACCCCCTCCTATGATGACGATTTTCATAATTGTTGTATTGTATTGTTTATCCGATCCAATGCATCCGTTAATATTTCTTTTGTCGTAGCAAAGCTTAGACGGATATAACCGTCGGCGCCATTTCCAAACCATTCGGGGAGACCCGGTACCACGGCAACCCTGGCTTTCGAAAAAAGCAATTCCTGCATTTGCCGCGACGACAAACCGGTTGCGGCTATATTGGCAAAGGCCACATAGCATCCTTCGGGCAGGAGACAATGGAAACCAGGGACACCGTTCAGCCTGTCCACGCACAGATCGCGCATGGCCTGCAAATGCCGCAGGAATTCTTTTAACCATCCGTCGCATTCCCTTAACGCGGCGGCGGCAGCCACCTGGGCGATGAGATTGGCGCCATGCACCGTCGAGCTATGAAGAGAAGCATCGAACAACAACCGGTAACGCCGGGGGTCGGAAGCCATCACGGCCCCGATGCGTAAGCCGGCCAGGCCATAGGATTTGCTGAAACCAGTGATCGTTACGGCCCTGTCCCGGATGGCCTCGTGTAAACAGGCGATGCTGGTATATACATGCGGAGGGTAAACGATATCGCTCCAGATCTCGTCGGAAAGGATGGTCAGATCGTATTTGCAGGCCAGCTCACCGATCAGCAGCAGCTCTGCTTCCGTAAAGACCTTACCTGTGGGATTAATGGGATTGCAAAGACAGATGAGTTTCGTTTTTTTAGTTATCAACGCTTCCATCCGCCGGATATCGAAGCCGTCTGCGCCCGGAGGCAGGGCATAAGGGACAGGTTTGCCGCCTGCAGCCTCGATGGAGTAACGGAAGAGAAAATCGACGGGGTCGAAAAGAATGGCTTCGTCGCCCGGAGATAAAAAAGCTTTACAGGTGAGATAAATGCCGTATGCCGCGCTGTCGACGGCAAATATCCAGGAAGGCGATGCGGGTATCCGTCGTTTGGTCTGGTAAACGGATGCGAGACTTTCCCTGAAATCCGCCATCCCTTCCGGCGGACCGTAACAGAAATACCGGTCCCTGGCAAAACGGGCAATGGCTTCGGCGATCTCGGGCGCACAGGGCGTATCGGGGTCGGCCGCGGTCAACGGAATGACCCCTTCCGGAACGGTCGCCCACCGGAGATTGTAAGCACGTTTTCGCAGGACGGTCAGGTCCACAAGGTTCGGATCGAACATACGCTAGGGTTTTCGGGTCATCCGACCTTCGGCCTGGTCGCAGCCAGCGGCCTCCGGTCGTCACAACAAAAGGCCGCCTATCCAGCGGTCTCTCTCGCACTATCGATAATTTCCACGATCTTGCCTCTTTCCAGCGGTTTGATCAGAAAGTCGCTCACTGCACGGTATCCTTTCGATCGCTCGACTTCCTGCGGCGAGATAGAGGATGAAACTATAAATAAGGCAATGTCCTTTTTTATCCTGGGTCTCAGCTGCGAATATTCATTCAGGAATTCCCAGCCGTCCATCACCGGCATGCTGATGTCCATTAAAATGACATCGGGCAGGAGGTCCGGCTTCTCGCATATTTCTTCCAGATAGCGTATCGCCAGCTCACCGTCCGTGAATTCATTTATCTTGCACTGGCGGTCAATCGAAGCAATGATCCGCCTTGTCAGGTATACAAAGATGGGATCATCGTCTATGAGAAATATGCTTTTCACGAAGCTTGCTTTATTTTATTTTCGAATTCAATAAAAAAAGTGGAGCCCTCATCCGGAACGCTTTCCACCCATATCCTTCCCCCCATGGCTTCAACGTGTGTTTTCGTCATGTAAAGCCCGAAACCTTTGGCATTGGGATGACGATGGAACACTTTGCCGATCTTGAAAAAATTGTCCCGGTGTTTTTCCAGATCGATCCCCAGACCATTATCTTCCACCGAAAGCATAACTTTACCTTCTGCTTTCCAGGTCCGGATACGGATCAGCGGCGGCCTGCCGGGATAATGATATTTCAGCGAATTGCTGATCAGGTTGTGTATTATACTGTTCAAATATTGCGGCGGATAATGGATCACCGACACTTCGCTGAAGTCGGTTTCGATTCGCGCCCCGAGCTTATTGATCTCGGTCTCCAGCCCTCCCACGGTCCGCCTGATGCACTCCTTCAGACATACATCCTCCTTCTTGATCTCGAGGTCCTGTCTGATCTGTACCGATTCCACCAGTTCGTTGAAGGTCGCATGGAGGTTTTCGATCACCGGGCGCAGCTTGGCGATCAGCAGCCGGTGCTCGGCAGGGTCCTCGGTCGACTCGATGAAATCCACCAGCATCGACATATTTACCAACGGCGCGCGCAGGTTGTGAGATACGATGCTGCAAAAATCCATCAGCTGGGTATTCTGTTTGGACAGTTGCTCGACCAAAGCAGCCTGTTTCACCTCCATGAGCTTACGGTCCGTGATGTCGATGCCGAAACCGATGACCAGCGACAGCTCGCCTTTTTCATCGTAGACGGGGTACATCCTTCTGAGATGCGTGATCATATTCCCCTTCGGGTCCATCAGGGTGTCTTCCCAGCGCACCTCCTTGCCCGATTCCTTCGCCTCCAGGAATTTCGCCCTCCGTCCGTCCGCGACGGAAGCGGGGCGGTTCCGCCAGGCGGCATACTCGTAATCGTCCTTGCCGATAATGTATTTCCGGTATTCTTCTTTGCTGATGGCGCCGGGGTTGACAAAAAGATAACGATGATCCGCGTCGAAAACGGCTATATCGGTGGGCAGTTTGTTCAGTATATTCTCGTAAAAAGCCTTCTGCTTATCCAGTTGCTCGGCGATACGTCGCTGCTCGGTCTCTCCCGCGCTTACCGGTCGTTTCGACCGCCGCCAACGTTTACTAAGTTTATGTATAAATGAGCTCATGCATTAGGCTTTGTTAATCAACAACATAACCTTTTGCCCGTGCCGGGTTTAGGATATCTTTATGTAACGAAATATTTCCAAGGGTATTGCGCTGGTTTTGTTATTGACACCTGATTAAACACTGGTTAACCGGGTGGTATGGATTCCGCCGGAGTTGGAAATTTGGCCTAAATTGGGTGCATGAAATTCCACGAACGCATATGCCTTTTCCTGCCCTTCCTGCTCTTTCTGCACACCGCTGTATGGGCGCAGCGTCTCATCGAAGTCAACTATGCCCTCGATACGAAAGGGAGATATGTCTTTACCTGCACGAACCACGACTTCTGCACCTATGTGCTTTACCTGGATTTTCCCACACTGACCAACGCTAAATCCGATCACGCCCTACCCTACGAGGCCGAAGTCAGACCGGGAGTCAACCAACTGCTGGCCATTTCGTCCGTAGACCCTTCGAAAGATATCAAATTCAATTTTAAGACCAGCTCGCGGAAAGGATGCCTCCATCCCGTAATTAATCCGAATTTCACCTACCTGCTGCCCATCGCACCCGGGCAGGAGACACAAGCCTACCGGATCGTCAATACGCGAAACGTTCCGACCGGTGCCGGTCACGACAGCGGTTATGCGGTCCGGTTAAGGGCCAGTATCGGCGATACCATCTATGCGGCACGTCGTGGTGTCGTCACCGTGGTTGCCGTCGGCAATACCGAGAACGATGCCGGCGCAAATACAACCGACAGTTGGAACCATATCGAGATCTCGCATGCCGACTGCTCTTTCGCCGAATACGGCGTCCTGAAAAAGGACGGCGCTTTTGTCAGGCCGGGGCAGATCGTGGAAGCGGGAACGCCTATCGGCCTTGTTGGAGGAGACCGCTATGGCCGCGGCTCGGATGTCCGGTTTAGCGTCAGCTATTATCCCGGAATAGTCGGAACTGAGATCCCTTTACAATTCTGGACGAAGGGCAACGGCAAGGGGCCGCTCAAACACGGCGCCACCTATACCAGCGAATTCCCCCGCAATCTTCTTACACAGGAAAAATCGAAACCCGCCGCGCGGCCATCTGCAAAAAAGCCGAAGCCCCGGACCGCAAGATAACCGCAGTTTCAAAGACCGGTGCCAAATCCCCTGGCGCGGCGTGAAGCAAGAAATTTTCAACCTAAAGTTGCTTTTTTCGATACTGAAGCCGTAAATTGGTCCTTCGAGTTATTGCAAACCAAACTACTAACTACACATGAGAAAGTTCTTAGCTCATCTGCTATGCCTATGTCTGGCATTCAGTCAACTTGAGGCACAAAACACTTCCACCACCGTTGCCGGCACCGTCTCCGATGAAAAGGGAATCCCCCTTGCCGCTGTTACTGTCACCGCGTTTACGGGAGACCGAAAGGTAACCGCTACCACCGTTACCGACATCAACGGTGTTTTTAAGATCAACGTTACCCCCCGGGTACGCGCGCTCCAGTTCACCTATATCGGGCTGGAAGAGCAGATCGTCCCGCTGGCCGGCAAAACGACCTTCTCCGTTACGCTTCGCGCCAATAACCGCAATCTTTCCGAAGTGGTGGTCGTCGGTTACGGTACGCAGCAAAGAAAGGACCTGACCGCGAGCATTACCACGGTGAAAGGCGCCGCTATTGCAGAGACGCCGGTCCAGAGTTTCGAACAGGGTCTCGCCGGGCGTGCTGCCGGCGTTCAGATCACCGTCCCCAGCGGCATCGTCAACGAACCTCCGGTCTTCCGCATCCGGGGCACCAACTCCATTTCATTGGGCTCTTATCCCCTGATCATCATAGATGGAGTGGCATCCTTCCAGAACGACCAGGGCTCCACCAACGCCCCCGCCAACCCGCTGGCCAGCGTCAACCCTTCCGATATCGAAAGCATCTCGATCAACAAGGACCCGGCTGCAACCGCCATCTATGGTTCCCGCGGAGCCAACGGCGTCGTCCTCATCACGACAAAAAAAGGACGGGCGGGCCGGATGCGGGCCAGCTATGACGGATGGGTCGGCAACACCAGTGTTTATGGGTTGCCACACATGATGAACGCCGCGCAATATATCGCCTACAAATCCCAGGCGGTGGCGAATAACCCGCTTTTGGCAGGCACGATCACCTTCAATTATGCCAAGGATGCCAACGGCAATAACGTGGACACGAAATGGTTCGATCATATCTATCAGACCGGTCACCAGCAAAGCCATGCGCTCAGCGTCGCCGGCGGTAACGAGAGCACCACTTACTACGTTTCCTTCGGTTATACCGATCAGAACGGCATCATCCGCAAGGACGAATTCAAACGCTACAACGTGCTGGCCAACATCGATTCAAAGGTCAATAAAATACTGACTGTAGGCGCCAAACTCTCGTTCTCCGATGAGTTCAATCTGGCCGCGACCTCTTCCGGTGCGCTGAATGGGGAAGCCTTCAATACCGGCGGTCTGGGCCGCATAGGGATGGTCCTGCCTTCAATCCTCCCCGTATACAACCCCGACGGTTCCTACAACATCAATGGTTCTACGGTCGGGTATGCCAATATCACGGGGACGAGCATCTCCTATTACAATCCCCAGCCCATCCTCGATCATAGCCGGTCGAACAACGAGGACAATCACATCCAGTCGAATATCTATGCACAGCTGAAACCCCTCCCCTGGATGACGCTGAAATCGTCATACGGGATCGATTACCTGTGGATCGACAATGATTTCTTTGCAACGCCGATCACCGGTGACGGTTATGGCAGCTCGGGGAACGCAGCCGACAACCTACGCAAGTTGAAGACGTGGGTATGGGACAATACGATCCAGTTCGATCACACCTTTGGTGAAAATCACAACGTCTCTCTCCTGGCGGGTAACGAACAGCAGCGGAGTATGACCTCCGGTTATGGTCTCAGCAGGACGGTACTGACGGACCCGGCATTCGCGGTCGTCCAGGCCGGCTACACGACCACCGTTCAATCGAGCCTCGCGCTTGGCCAGAACTACCTGCTTTCTTCCTTCGGCCGGCTTACCTACAACTACAACCACAAATATTTCATCGAAGGAACCGCCCGGCGGGATGAATATTCCGCCTTTGGAATAAAAGGAGGGAATTTTTATGCGGGTTCCATCGGTTGGGAGCTTGCACAGGAGGACTTCTGGAGAACGGTCCACCTGGACCGCATCTTCAACAGCTTCCGTCTTAGAGGCAGCTATGGAAAGGTCGGCAACAGCGCCGGTCTTAACGACTTCGCTTCGCTCTCCTTCTATGGTTCGGGCGTCGTCGGCGGGAATGCCAGTCTCGGCTTTTACAATGGCAGCGTGGGTAATTCCAGTCTGACCTGGGAGACCAGCAAGCAAACCGATGTCGGCTTCAATGCAGGGATCCTTAACGACCGCATCACCGCTGAGTTCGCGTATTACAACAATAATATCAACGGGCTGATCCTCGCCGTTCAGCAATCGCCTTCCGCAGGTTTGCCCACCAGCCCCCTGCAGAATATCGGAACCATGTACAACAGGGGTATAGAGCTGACGTTGAGTGCAGGCATCATCCAGGGCAAGACGTTCAGTTGGAACAGCAGCATCAATTTCACCACCAATTCGAATAAGGTTACTTCACTGGCGCCCGGTCTTCCGTCTATTCTAACGAGCACCTCCGGTCTTGAAACAGTCAACCTCACGAAACCGGGTTATTCTCAAGGCTATCTCTATGTGGTCCGTACAGGCGGTGTCGATGCAGGTACAGGTACCCGTGTCTTCCTGAACTCGCAGGGAACAAAAGTTTATTACCGCTATGCGGTTCCCTCCGGTCAGGGCATGAATAACTGGTCGACCACACCGGATGGCAAAACAAAGTATGTCGGCCCGAGCAGCACCGCCATCAACCAGGGCGCAGACGCGGTCATGTACAGGAACACGCTGCCGAAATATGTCGGCGGATGGTCGAACACATTTAACTATAGCCATTTTACCCTGGATGTGTTGCTTACGTATCAGGCCGGATTCTACGTTTATTACGGTTCGAACGCAGGTCTGCACGACCAGCGGTTCTGGAACAACGCCACCGACGTGCTGACCGACGCTTGGTCTTCGGCAAAAGGTCAGGCGAATGCCAAGTACGCATTGCCGATGTTCAACGACAACGTCTCCAACGGCTCTGCCATGCCGATGGACATCAACGTCTTCAAAGGCGATTTCATCAAGCTGCGGAACGTCTCGTTGAGCTACAACCTTCCCAACACCATCACGCAAGCCATGAAGATCAGCAGCCTTCGCGTCTATGTCAGCGGTCAGAACCTGGCAATCTTTACGAAATATCCCGGACCCGACCCGGAAGTGGCTTCGAATGGTAATACTTCTAACAGCGGACAGGGCGTAGATCGCAACACAGTTGCCAATGCCCGGACCATCACTGTCGGCCTGAACGCAGGCTTCTAATGAAACCCAGTAATTCAAAAGCAATAAAAATGAAAAGGATAAAATATATCGCTCCCCTGCTCCTGCTCGCGCTCCCAACCATTTCCTGTCACCGGGAAGACTTGAATCCGCAATCCCAAACCTCGGTAGCCAACAACAGCGCCTTCACGACACCCGCCAGGATCTCCAACCAGGTGATCGGGCTTTATGGGGCGCTAAAGGCAGGTGGTCTATTCGGAGGTCGTTTTCAGATAGCCGGGGAAGTGAAAGCCGATAACTTCATAGATGAACTGAATAACCTTGTTACGGATGCGGACGTTTGGGCCGGCAATGCCACCAACAGCGCCACCGCGATCGTCAACCAATGGAACGCGGCATATCTGGCCATCAACAACTGCAACGTATTTATCGACGGTATGAACAGCACCGGCACCAAGGTGGTAGGCTCGACGCTGGGTAATCAATACATCTGCGAAGCCAAGCTGGTCAGGGCAGTATGTTATTATGGTCTGCTGCAGTTCTGGGCAAACGCATATGCCAAGGACGGCGGCGCTAGCCTGGGCGTACCGCTGCGGACCACCGGAATCACCGCTCCCGGCTCATCCAATCTGGCGCGGAGCAAAGTAGCCGATTGCTATGCCCAGATCGTCAAGGACCTGACCGATGCGGAAGCGGGCCTGCCGACCTCCTATTCAGCGAATACCGGCGGCACAGCTGCGTTTTGGAACACCACGCGTGCCCACGTCAACACGGCCAGCGCTTTACTGACCAGGGTTTACCTGACCATGGGCAACTGGGCCGGCGTCATCACCGAGGCCAATAAGATCGTTACCCCCACCGCGCCGTTCACGGCGCCTTCCGGCGTTGCGTTCGCCCTGCAATCGGACATCACAAAGGTCTTCGCACCGCCGTATACCACCACGGAGAACATCTTCTTTCTACCCATGTCCTCCGCTTCGGGCGACAACCCGGGCACGCAGAACCAGCTGGATTATTATTTCTCGCCCTCGAAGGGCGCCGTTTCCGGCGGAGCGGGTAATGGGGAATTTTCGCTCAATCCCAATGGCGTCATTGCCGACCCCAATTGGAAATCCACGGACAGGCGATGGGCCTTCATCTCCACTTCCACCAGCGGCGGGAAAAAATGGTGCAACAAATTTCCGACAGGCAGCCCGTATACGGATTATACACCCATCATCAGGTACTCCGAAGTGCTCCTCAACCTGGCCGAAGCCCGCGCTCGCAGTTCCAACTCGGTGGATCCCCAGGCGGTCGCCCTGCTAAATGCCGTTCGGAACAGGTCCGATGCAAGCACGACCTATACCGTGGCCAGCTTTGCCAATGTAAATGCCCTGATCAGCGCCATCCTCGAAGAGCGGAATATCGAGTTCCTGGGAGAAGGGTTGCGGAATAACGATCTGGTCCGTTTGCAGCTGGCCATCCCCGCAAAGGGTTCCGCGCCACAGAAAAATCCGGGTGATCAGGGTTATATATGGCCGATCTCGCAAACCGAATTGAATCTGAACACGCTTTGTGTGGACAATTAAACCGGCCCTACTGCTACACATGAGTTGAGATTTGAAGGGCCCCGCCGCAGGCGGGGCCCTTATTTTGTGTCTTTTACAGCTTCGCTTTCGTGGCAGCGACGATCTTCCCGTTCTCCTGATCCTGCAGAAAGGCGATCACTTCTCCATCGGCGGCATTCATGCCTGCAGGCCAATCCAGGTGTCCCGATCCTGCCCCGCCGGCACCCGGTGTCAACATCGCGAGACCGCGAACGATCTGTACATGCGACAGCGTCCTCCCGTTATTCTCGCCTCCTTTTACATGCGTCGCCGCATTCTTTTCCACCACCACGGCCACCAGCGACAGCCGCTGTTTTTCGCCGGCCGGCATCCCCGCGATCTTATACTGCCAATCCACGCCACCCGATACCAGCCGGAGCCCGGTGAGAACAAGCGTCGCCACCTTTTTTTGTTGCAGACCGGCATGGATCGCTTTGGTCATCGCCGCTTCATCCGAGCCTACGAATTCAGTAGAACCATTGACCACCGCCTGCGGCGTATATAACTGGGATTCCTTCAGCCACCGGGCATACTGACGCTGACGGTCGGTAAACGCGACATTACTAAACACGTCCTTCCAGCCCTGGCGGTCCCAATAGTCCACATGGAATTCCAGACAATAAACCGGCAGGTCCTCGTCTGCCAGCTGTGTTCGTTCCATTAACGCTTCGGCGGGCGGACACGAAGAACAACCTTCGGAGGTAAACAATTCCACAACTGCAAACCCGCCGCCGTCATGGCTAACGGATCCCCGGAGCGCTAAGGCCGCCATCAACGCCACACCGGTCCCCAGCAGTAATCTTTTATAGCCGTTCATATTGCCGTGTTTTATTACACCGAATTTCGGCAATATTCCCACTTTCCGCAAATTCAACTGTCAAACAAATCGGAACATCTTCGTTCAGGCACGCCTTTCGCAGTAACAGTATTTAAAATTTGATTTATGCTAGTTCATACCAGCGTATTCAGCAGCTATTCTGTCAACGACCTCTCCAAAGCAAAGGACTTTTATGAAAATAAATTGGGAATTCCGGTGACCCAAACGCCTGAAGGACTCCAGTTGCAGGTTTCGAAAGACTATACGGTGTTCCTCTATCCCAAACCGAATCACCAGCCTGCCACCTTTACCGTGCTGAACCTGGAAGTAATGAGTGTAGAGGCCGCTGTCGATGCGCTAACCGGCGTTGGCGTTAAATTCGAGCACTATGATGGCCCAATAAAAACGGATGCCAAAGGCATCATGCATGGCGGACCCGGGAAAGGCCCAACCATCGCCTGGTTCGCCGATCCGGCGGGAAATATCCTCTCGGTGGTGGAAAACCCGCGTGTATGAGGATGCGGCCTGCCGCAGAAAGCCCACGCGTCCGAAGATGCAACTGGCTATGGAAATGCCGCGGGTCTATCGGCGGAACACCAGCAATGGATGCTGACCGGCGGTATGCAGGTCGCGCCAGACCCGGTTGATATCGGTATCGACGCGTGCGGCGCCAAGCCCCGCATAGGGAAACAGGCGATCACTCCAGTGCCGTACGCCCTTCGCCAAAGCATGACTCGCCCGGCCGATTCGCCGGAACGATCCTGGATCTTTCGTTATCCAGGACCGGTCCAAAGCAGTATAAAATTCTTCACGCCGAAGCCTGAGCTCCTCCCTGGCCTTGTCCAAAGCGCCCAGCATTTCCTTTGCCGTTGCGGCCGTTAACCGCCCGCGACCGATACGCTCCGTAAAAACCTCCGTGCAGCAATCCAGGAAATGAAGCATCATTCCGCTGGTATTGACGGCCAGCGTGGCCTCAGCCAATGGAAGGAAAGGATAGCGGTACAGCGGGTTTTCATCTGCGGCCGCCCTCGCATCGATGACGAATGTCCGCTCCGCGGTCACCTCGAGACCGGTCACTTCGAACCCATGACTACCAGTCGCCACGAGGCCGACAGGGGTCCAGTCCTCTACGATCCGCACTTCCTTCCGCAGGAACAGGAAAGGCTGCACCAGCGGCTCGCCGTTCCTCGACACAACCTCGCGTCCGTCGGACCAGACGGTACAGCTGGCGGTAAATGCCGTGGCATGATGCGCCCCGCTCGCATATGCCCATCTCCCTGAGATGCGGTATCCCCCGCCGGGGATAAGATGTGCCTGTCCCGACGGCGTTCCGCTGCCTGCGATACACAGATGCGGGTCGGTGAACAGATCAGCCAGGACGGGCGGCGGGAAAAACCCCGCAAACCAACCCGCCCCGCTGCACAAGGTGACCGTCCATCCCGCGGAACCATCGGCGCGGCTGATCGCCTCTTCCAGCCGTACGACCTCGGGTAACGGCAAGGCCAGACCGCCATATCGACGCGGCACCATCATCCGGAACCAATCCTGTTCATAGGTCAGGGCCAGTTGGTCGGGATGGAGCCGGCCCATCTTTTCAGCCGCCGGAGCACATCGCCGGAGAAGATCGCTCGCCGATGCAGATAACGCCGTCATACAGTCTTGGCTTTATAGCGTTTGCGCCAGTCGAAAAAGCCTAAACAGGCGACGATGAAAAGAAAGACCGTCAATAGCGCGAAAAGGGTCAAATGCTTATAGTATAAAAGGGGGACAGCGAAAATATTCGAAACATTCAGCAATATCCAGTTCTCTATTTTCCTTCTTGCCAGCAGCCAGGTGCCGGCATACGCGGTAGCCGTTATCCAGGCGTCCCAGCCCGGGACCGTGGACGGCGTGAACCGGCGCAGCAGGACATACAGGACCGCAAACCCAATCCCGACGATGCCGGCGACCACCACCCACTCGCGGGGTGTAGTCCATGCGATCGGAGGAGGAGGTTCATCCTTTTTCCTGCTCCAATACCACCAACCATAAACGCTCATAACCACATAATAGACATTCAGCCCGGCATCCGCGAACAGGTTCGATTCGAAAAGTAAAAAGATCGCTATGACGCTGCTGATGATACCCGCGGGATATAATAAGATATTGTTGATCCTTGCCAGCAACACCTCTACAACCCCGAATATCGTCGATATCCATTGCAGCCAGCCGATCTCCGCCGCTTCCCGGCGGAGGATATGCCAAAACTCATCGAATTGCATGGGCGGCAAGATAAGGAATCCTCCGCGACCGCTGTCGTGTCGGGGCGCTATTCAGTTCGCAGACTCTTGACGGGGTTGGCCATGGCGGCACGCACCGCCTGGTAGCTGACCGTCATCAGCGTGATCACCAGCGCGCCCATCGAAGCGACCGCAAAGATCCACCAGGACATTGGCGCCCTGTACTCATACTGTTGCAGCCATTGATGCAGAAAATACCAGGCGATGGGTATGGCGATCGCACATGAGATGAACACCAGCAGCACGAAATCCGCCGACAACATCCGCCACAGATGGAACAGGGAGGCGCCCAGCACTTTGCGGACACCGATCTCCTGCGTCCGCTGCTCGGCGACAAAAGAGGCCAATCCGAAAAGACCCAGACAGGAGATAAAGATCGCCAGCAGCGCAAATACCGACGCCAGCCGCCCTATCCGCTGCTCATCCGAGAATTTCTTTGCATAGTCCTCATCCACGAACTTATATTCGAAACCGCTGCCGGGGTTGTACCGTTTGAATACCGGCTCGATGGCGTTCAGCGCCACTTGAGCGGGCATGGATGGGTTCAGTCGGACGGTAATGACGTTGGCCCAGGTATAGTCGATAAAAAAGATCGTGGGTTTGACGGGCTGATACGGTGACTCCATGACCAGGTCATTGACCACGCCAATGACCACGCGCGGCGAGTCATTCCACTTAATGGTCTCGCCTACCGGATGCAACATCCCCGTAAGCTTGACCGCGGCCTCATTGAGGATCAGCCCGCCCCTGCCGCCGCTGTCGGTGACGAAATTGCGCGAGAAATCCCGGCCTTCCTTCATCTGCCATTCCATGGTAGGACCAAAGTCAAAGGTACAGGCCACGGTGCCGAACAGCGGTATGAATTTGGGGTCCTTCCCCTTCCAGTCAAAACCAATTTGATTGGACCAAACGTCCGTGATGGGGCCCGATGACTCGGCCATGTCGGCGACGGCGCCGGTCCTCAGCAGATCGCCGCGGAGGGCATCGTAATGGCCTTGAAGGTCCGGGGTGTTCATAATGATGGAGATCAACCCATCGCGGCTATATCCTACCGGCCGGTTCCGGGCATAGTTGATCTGCGAAAAAACCAGAATGGTGCCGATGATCAGCGCTATCGACACCGTGAACTGTACGACGACCAGCACCTTGCGCGGCAGGGTGGCATACCTGCCCCCTCGAAACGTTCCTTTCAGCACACTGATGGGGTCGAATCCCGAAAGATAGAAGGCGGGATAGCTGCCGGCCAGGAGACCTGTCAGGAGAGCAAACCCAAGGGTCAGCACCCAGAAAAAAGGATAAGCCCAGGGCAAGTGCATGTCTTTATCAGCCAACGCATTGAAGAAAGGCAACGCCAGCAGCACCCAGGCGACGGCCAGGATCAGCGCCAGCAGCGCCACGACCACCGACTCGCACAGGAATTGCCCGATCAGCTGACCGCGCAGCGAACCGACGGTCTTCCGGATGCCAACCTCCTTTGCACGTTTTTCGCTGCGGGCGGTGGAAAGGTTCATGAAATTGATACAGGCCAGCAGGAGCACGAAGACGCCGATTATGCCGAACAGCCAGACAAACCGGATACGGCCGCCCGACACCCTCCCATCTTTAAAGTCGCTATAGAGATGCCAGTTGTCCATGGGTTGCAGGACGATATGCTCATTCCCCTCTTTGTCGTGGGCGTTGCGGATGTCCTTGATCTTATCCGTGACCTGCGCAGCGTCGGCATTCGGCGCCAGCATTGCAAACGTCCTCCAGGAATGATTCCCCCATCGGCCCTCGGCCCTTTTCACCCAATCGTTCTGATTTTCGTACGCCTCCCAGGACAGTAGGAATTTCATATCATAAAAGCTCGAATTGCGGGGCGGATCTTCGAATACCCCGGCAACCTTCACGACAGACTTGTTATTTTCTTTGATGGTCTTACCCATCGGATCTTCATTGCCGAAAAGCGCCTCCGCGGTGCTCCGGCATATCAGGATGGCAGAGGGATCCTTCAGGGCATCGGACCGGCCGCTGATCATCTTGAGCGTCACCATTTTGGTGAAATTCGCTTCCACATAGGAACCGGACTGCGACAGCTTTTTATCGCCCACCGCAAGGATATGATCGAAATTCCAGCTGGCGCGCGAGACTTCGGGGAGATCGGCGCCATATTCGGCCCGGAGTGCCTTTGAGAGCGGCAGGCTGGTTGCCGGGCCGGTCCCCGTATGACCATTGAAGGTCTGCGTGGTCATGACCTGGACGATGCGGCGGTGATTTGGATAATAGTGGTTGAAGGAAAGCTCATCCCATATCCATAACCCGATGAGCAGGGCTACCGCCATCCCGATGGACAGTCCGAGGGTGTTGATCAGCGAATACCATTTACTTTTGGCGAGGTTGCGCCAGGCGACAGTGAAATAGTTTCTAAGCATGCTTGCGGTTTGTTTCAAAAGGACGTCGCCATGCAACAATTGTTGCATCCGTGCGTCTAAGGAAATATGCGGAACAAATTCTTCAAACTCACCTTACGCCACCTGGTCAAACAAAAGGGCTTCAGTCTTATCAATGTTATCGGCCTGACTGCCGGCCTGACCAGTTGTATCCTCATCGGTCTGTATATAGCGGACGAGCTGACCTTCGATACCTTTCATTCCCGCGCGGACCGGATCGTGCGGGTGACCTGGGAATTTTCGACAGGCGGCACGGTGAACCATTTCGCCACGACGGGCACAAAGGTCGGCCCGCAGTTCAAAAGGACCTTTCCGGCAGTAGAAGACTTTACCCGAACCATGCTCTGGTCTGCGAACATCAGCCATGGCAACGATCATTTTACCGAAAAGAAATTCCTGTATGCGGACTCCTCCTTTTTCTCCATATTCTCCTTCCCGCTGCTGGCAGGGGATCCGGGTTCGCTGAGAAGCACGGAAAATATTATCCTCACGGCCTCCGCGGCCAACAAATATTTCGGAACCACCGATGTCGTTGGGAAGACCTTGCGCGTCAACGACACCAAAGACTACAGGGTCAGCGCAGTTGCTCAGGACCCGCCCAGAAATTCACAGATCCACTTCGATTTCGTCGTCAGTTTCAATAATCTGAGTGCAGCCAAAGAGGAACAATGGCGAACGGCCAATTATATCACCTATCTTCTTCTTCGTCATCCCGCGGACAGGGGACCGCTTCAGCACAATATAGATGCCTACGTACAGACTCCCCAGGTCCGAAAGGAAGCCCAGGTACAAGGCGGCGATTTTATCCGCTATTATCTCGAACCGCTGAAATCGGTACACCTGCATTCCCCGTATTCCGGTTTCGAGCCAAATGGCAATATTACCTACGTTTACGTCCTTTTGGTCATTGGTCTGTTGATCCTCGTCATCGCAGGTGTCAATTATACGAACCTCACGATCGCCCAATCCTCCGCCCGTACCGGTGAGATCGGCATCCGCAAAGTGCTCGGAGCGCAGCGGACACAGCTGTTCACCCAATATGCGGGCGAATCGCTGCTCGTGACGCTGATTGCATTGATCGTGTCGGTGGTTGCCGCCGTCGTGCTCCTGCCGCTGTTCAACGAATTGACCGGAAAACAACTGGTTGTCCCGGATATCCTGCAGGCCCGGCCGCTCACGGCCATTTTTACCGCCGGTGTCATCATCGGTCTGCTCGCCGGCGCCTACCCCGCCCTGGTCCTGGCCAATACCAGGCTGATCGCCATCCTGCGCTCGGGTTTCCGTTTCACCGGTGGGAATGCCGGTCTACGCCGTACGCTCATTGTCCTGCAATTCGTCATTTCGTTGTTCCTGATCATCACTACGATGGTCATTCTCCAGCAGATGAATTATATCCGGAATAAGAACCTGGGGCTGGACCGGGACCATGTTCTGGTTCTGCCAATCGACTCCCGGATCCTCAACCGCTATGAAGGGCTGAAAACGGCCGTAAAGGCCCTCCCCGGCGTAGTCAATGTTTCAGGCTCATACAATCTGCCCATTTCCGCCACCTGGGGGGACGGGCTTACCGTCATGACCGATCATGGACAGGTGAGCCTCCCGATAACGTCCATTCCATCCGACCTTGACTATATTTCGACGATGAACATGCAGCTGGTGGCCGGCAGCGATTTTACAGCCGCGGATCTGCCCGCCAATACAAGGGCAAAGGACAGCACCAAACCCGCCCTGCGGGTTATTCTCAATGAAGCGGCCGTGCGGAAGATAGGCTGGACGCCGCAGGAGGCGATCGGAAAAGTCGTTGATCGCGGTGAAACTGGAATAGTAAAAGGTGTGGTCCGTGATTTCAATTTTGCATCCATGCATGACCCTATCGGACCCCTGATGTTGTTCTGCGACACCGAATATGTGCGGCATCTGTTCATCCGTGTCAACGGGCAGCACCTGTCTCAAACCATCGACAGGATCGGGGACGTCTGGAAAAAGTTTGTGCCCGTCCGTTCGTTCGAATACAGCTTCCTCGATGACGATTACAACCACCTCTATACGACGGAACAGCGTACGGCCCGCATCTTCATGCTATTCGCATCCCTCGCGATCCTGCTGGCCTGTCTGGGCCTTTTCGGGCTGGCGGCGATCAGCACCGTGCAGCGCACCAAAGAAATCGGCATACGGAAAGTGTTGGGCGCCAACCTGCTCAACATCTGTTTGCTTATGAGTAACGGTTTTCTGCGCCTGGTCGTCATTTCGATCGTTATTGCTGCACCGCTGGCCTGGTGGGCGGCCGGCCACTGGCTCGACACCTTCGCCTACCGCATCCCCATACGGATCTGGATCTTTCCGGCGGCGGGTACGCTGGCCATCCTGCTGGCTTTTGCGACGGTGAGTTTCCATGCGTTGCGGGCAGGGGCCGTCAGCCCGGCCAAAAGCCTGAAGACCGAATGAGCGTCAAACCGGCGGTGGAAGCCTGTTCTGCGACGCGACGCTGTTTTGCGAACCGCGCATCTTACCCATAAAAAACAACGGGAAAAAGCAGGACAGGAACGCGGGCTGCTGCATCTCGAGGGTCGATTCCGTAAATGCCAGCAGCAGGATCGACACCACCGCGACCCAACATTCCAGGGTGTCGACCCGATGGGCAAGCGCGATCAGCAGCCATGCCGCCCCGAGAAAAATACCTAGCCCGGTGATGCCGCTGCGCAAGAGCACTTCGACGTACTGATTTTGACAATTATACCCAACGTACCCCTTGCTCAACCCCGCACCGGCATATTTCTCACTGAGTAGATCGCGGCTATCCCCGGCCGTGACCCCGAAGGCCCATGCATGCTTTTCCGTCAGTATATCCCCGGCGCAACGCCAGATGAACAACCGGAGCGATATGCCGTTTCGATCGTTACGCATGATCGCCGCATAACGTTGCCGGACCGGGTTGCTCGTAAAGGCCAGCACCATGATCCCCAGGACCAGCGGAATAGCGACGGCCACAAACCGCCACACCGGCACTCTTACACTGTAGCGCATCATCAGATAAACGATAAGGACTATCCCGAGAATTGCCAGCAGCAGCTTGGACGCCAGCAAGACCATCATTCCGATAAAAAAAAGGACCATCCCGATATGCACGATCTGTGCAGCGCGGGTCTTCCCCGTCAATAAGGGATCCGACAACAGGAACAACAGGGCCATGAGCACGTAGCCGGAGAAAAATACCGCGTTGCTGTCCAGGACGGCGGTCAGGCTGTGATAAAAAAAGACCGAGGCGTCCCGGGTCGCCAGGTAACCCAAAAATGCGGTCGAAAGGCATAACAGGCACAAGGCGGCGAGCAGCAAACAATAGACCTGACTAAGCCGCCGGTATCCGCGTTGATCGGCAAAGGGTCCCCCGCACAGGATGAAAGGAATTGCGACCAGCGTCGCTTTGCTTTCCACATGCATCCAGGCAGCAAAAAGATCATGGGTGTGAAAAAGACCGGTGACCTCCAGCACGAAAACCGCCAACCAGGCAATAAACCACCGGTTGGAAAAAGCCGAACGAATAACGTCGGCGGGTCTTCCATCAAAAAGACGGCAGACGGCAAGTAAAATGATCAGCCAGCTGTTGATATTGAACCAGGATACTAATGTTGTCGCAATGACCGCCACAACAAGAAAAAAATGCCTCTTTTTTTGCAGGAAAGAGGATCTCTGGAACGGGACGATTACGGCTTTCGGCCGGTGTTCCCCGGTGGTGAAAGAGATATGCCTGTTTTCATTCATACATCACGACGTACCTGTCCAGCATGATTAAACGGCTGTCCCATGGTCAGGAGTTGCCTGTTCGCTGTTATCGCTTCTTTTTATAAAGCACCCAGATATCGTTGATGGTATTCATGTTCATCGATCCGATGAATTCATTTATCCGCCACAATAACCGGGACGAGCAGAGGACCCGCTCGTATCCCAGACTATCCGGCAATTCCGGTCTGTCCTTCAGTGAGTTATAGGTCGCGGAAAGATACATTGCTTTGTCGCTGATGCGGGCCAGGGAGTCTTCATCGGGAACCTCTTTCCACTCGAGGTTCGGGACGCCGCTCTGATAAAAAACGAAGGGCAGGCGTTCGTCGGTCTCGAAAGGCGTATGCCCCACGGTATAAATGGTGACCCGCCGGTCTCCGAAATTCTTCTTCAACAGCCAGGTGAAATAGATCGCCTGGGAATAGGGTGTGAAAAGCAGCACGACCAGCAGGAGCCCATTGAGCCCAATGCTGAAAAAGGCCATCCCTTTCAGCAAACGTCTGAAACCCTTCCGGCGCCGCCGGTACCAGTCGGCCAGTCCGGGTAATCCCCATCCGACGAAAATGGGCAACACGTTCAGCACCGGAAATAGAAACCGTTCCTCCTTATGCGCCACCAGGCAATGGCCGATAATAAAGAAAAGGACCGAGGCCACAAGGGGCCGGTCGAATCTTCGCAGCGCGGCCCGGAACCCTGCTCCCAGCAGGAAGATGCTCAGCGGGGGGGTCAGGACGACCGCGATCAGCACTCCGATATACAGTAGAAAGCTGGAAGTCCCCATGGATGCGGCCTTGCCTTCGATAATGTTCACCTTAAAATAGAGATAAGGAGTAAAGACCACCTGGTGATAGAAAAGGGAGTCCAGGAACGTATTTAGACCTGCGCCGGCAAGAAAACCGATGCCCAGCCACCCCCAACGACGCTTTCCCCGTCCGGGCAACGACAGCCAGACCAGGAACCCAACGATGGCGAACCCCGTTTGAAAACGGGCATAAAAAGCAAGTGCGAATAAGAATCCTGTCAGCAACGCCAGCAGCGGTGACGGGCCGCCGGGCTCCCGCCGTCTTTCATAAAGGAACAGCGCCCCGAAGAACAACAGGGAAGAAAGCATTTCGCTGCTGAACAGGGTACGGGTATAGGGCAAAATCCACGAAAAATTCAGGATGAACAGGACCCAGTAAAGGATCGTCCGCCGCTCGTTCCTGAAATAATACAACGTTATACCGTTGAAGAAGACGAACAGCAGCAGCCCGAAGATGATCCGCAGCAATTCCAGCTGGAAATAGGGATCGTGGATCCCTAACCCGGAGCAGACCTCATAATAAGCCGAGAAAAGATAAACCTGTATCGTAGGCCGGAGATGAGCCGCAAATTCCCAAACGTCGTGAACCGCAGAAGCCCTGTTCAGCTGGTATGAAGAGAATTCGACGATCTGGAAATACTGATCCGGATGATAAATACCAATAGCCGAAAAGCAAAGGATCACCTGGATAATGAGGGCTGCGGACAACAGGATCCTTAGCCGCGTGTCTTCCCGGATCATGGTTAGGAGCTCTCTGAAATTCATAGATTGCCAAATGTACTACCTTTACAGGGATGAAAATTCCTGTTCTTCTTTTCGTACCTGGCATCCTTTGCTCCATGCTGCTGGCGGCCTGCGGTCCCTCCCGGAACAGCCAGGCTGCTACGGTGAGTACTTCCTCCTGGCAACAGACACCGCTCGCGATCGATGGGTCCGATAGCGACTGGACCAGGCCGTTGCCGGGTTATATCTCCTCTGAAAAGCTCAGCTATGCGATCGCCAACGACGGCGCCAATCTCTATATCCTGCTGTCTACCAGGGACCAGCAGGAGCAGCAGAAGATCATTCAGGGAGGCATGACGGTCTGGGTCAACGCGCGGGCGGACAAAAGCATCGGCGGCGCAGTAGGCATCGGTTACCCGCTTGACAGCCGCAACGACCGGGACCGGCACCTGATGCAGGAAGCGCAGCCCGGTCGCTATTCGCATAAACCGGCCACATTGGAAGACAGAAAAGATTATGCACTGTATGGCTTTGTCAGGGATTCCATCGGAAATTACACTTACGGCGACGACAATCCGCAGGGCGTTACGATGCGGATGGATTACAACAATTCCGGCGAACTGATCTACGAAGCGTCCCTGCCGCTGGCTGCATTATTCCCAGGACATAGTGCCTCTTCTTCATATGCGACCAAAAGCGTAGCGGTCGGCATCTTTATCCAGGGTCTTCCGCCCGGCACAGACGTACCCCGGGAAAGTGGAGGTCCTGCCATCGGAGTCGGCGGGGATGTCGGGTTCGGCTCATTCGGCAGCGGAGGCGGGGTTGGCATCTCCATCGGCACCGGCAGCATGATCGGAGGAAGAAGCAGGAACAAGCAATTGTTCAGAGACGCCGAGATCTGGCAGACAGTCCAGCTGGCCGCAGGACACCGGCCGTTCTGATCTCCCTCTTGCAGAATAAAACGGATCGACTATTTTTGTTGCCAAACCAACACACGTGCATGTCTTTCTTCAAGGATAAAGTTGTGGTCGTGACCGGAGGCTCTGACGGCATCGGCAAAGCGCTTATCGAAGCCCTGATACCGCGCGGCGCGAAGGTAGCCACCTGCGGACGGAACCACGACAAGATATATGCTCTTCAAATGGAATACGCCAGGGTGTTGCTGCATGCCGTGGCCTGCGATGTCAGCAAGGAGGAAGAATGCCGGCGCTTCATCGAATCCACGATCGATACCTTCGGCGGCATCGACATTATCATCAACAATGCCGGCATCTCGATGCGCGCCCTTTTCGCGGACTGCGATACGAACGTGACCAGGAAGGTGATGGAGATCAATTTCCTCGGGGCTGTTTACTGCACAAAATATGCGCTCCCCGCGATCCAGGCGGCCAAAGGCACCATCGTCGGCGTTTCGTCTACGGCGGGTTATCGCGGGCTGCCCGGCAGGAGCGCCTATTCGGCATCCAAATTCGCGCTGCAGGGTTGGCTGGAATCGTTGCGAACCGAATTGCTTCACAGTGGCGTGCACGTGATGTGGGTATGCCCTGGTTTCACCGCCTCCAATATCCGCCTCGCCGCGCTGGACCCTCATGGCGAAGCGCTGGGTGAGACCGTCCTGGACGAAGGCCGCCTGATGAGCGCCGCGGATTGCGCCGGTCATATCCTGAAGGCCATCGAACGACGCCGACGCACCCTGGTGCTGACCCTCCTGGGCAAGGTGACCGTCCTGATCAATAAGTTGGCACCCGCGCTGGCCGACCGATTGACCTATAACCATTATTACAATAAAAAAGGCGAATTCATCAAATAACCACCGTGGCCTTAATCACCCTGACATCGGATATCGGACAAAAGGACTATCTCGTGGGGGCTATAAAAGGCCAGCTATCCCAGATCGACCCGACTTTCAATATCCTCGATATCTCTCACGAGCTGTCCCCCTTCAATTACCCCCAGGCAGCCTATGTCTGCCGCAACGCCATCCGCCATTTCTCTCCGCATACCTATCATATCATCCTGGTCAACCTGTTCGAGAAAAAACCGGAACAGCTGCTGCTTGCCTTCCACAACCAGCAATACCTGCTTTGCGCCGACAACGGCCTCCTCAACATGATACTCGAAGGACGGCCCGAAATGGTCATCGGTCTTCCGCTCGACCGGACGGAGATCAAGAACACGCTTTATTGCATCCGCGTGATGGGAAAGGCCATCCTTGACCTCAGCAGGGGCGCGGGGCTGCTAAGCATCGGCGTTCCGGACACCACCTTTACCGAAAAGAACCATCTCCGGCCGGTCTATGGCGACAACTGGATCGAGGGACAGATCATCTTTATCGACCATTTCGAGAATGTCATCGTCAATATCACCCGGGATGAGTTCGAAGAAAGACGGAAAGGCCGCAGCTTCCGCATCGTTTTCAAACGGGATGAGGTCATCGACAGGATCAGCGAGACGTACGCCGACGCCGCTGAAGGGGAAAAGCTGGCTATTTTCAACTCGGCCGGTTACCTGGAGATCGCCATACAAAAAGGGAACGCCGCAGGATTGTTCGGACTCCAGGGCTTTACGGAGCAGTCGCAAAACCAGTACCTCCAAAGCCGGCTGTTCTATCAGACGGTGCGAGTGTACTTCGAATAGGGTCCGTTGACGGCCCACCGGTCGCTCTCACGGCGCCCGCGTCCGTTTGCGTCCGAGGGCGAAATTTTGTTAAAAAGCCCGACGGACGCAATCAACTGGCAAAATTTACATGCCTATTCTCGGAAATTTGCGCTATTTGGTCTTAATTCGTGTCCAAATTAGCAGAATACCCCATGCGTTTCAGCAAAGTCAATAACATCGTCGGCGCGATCATAGGACTCATTGCCACAACCGTATACGTCATGACCATGGAAGCTACCGGCAGCTTCTGGGATTGCGGTGAATTCATCTCCAGCTGTTTCAAGCTCGAAGTGCCCCACCCGCCCGGCGCCCCGCTGTTCGCGCTGATGGGCCGGTTCTTCATCATCCTTTTCGGAGATAACCCGCATACCGCCGCACGTGCTGTCAACTTCATGAGCGCGCTGGCCAGCGGCGTTTCCATCCTCTTCCTGTTCTGGATCATAACTCATTTCGCACGCAGGGCGGTGATGAAGACCGCTCCGGGCGGAGGGGCCGCCTTGGGCAGGGGGACTGCGTCGAGCGGAGGAGCCGCTTTGGCCGAACCCGATCGGGTCCAGACTTTCCTGATCATGACTGCGGGGGTCGTGGGTGCCCTCGCCGGCACGTTCTGCGATTCGTATTGGTACAGCGCGGTGGAAGGCGAGGTCTATGCATCCTCCGCCTTTTTTACCGCTCTCGTATTCTGGGCCATCCTCAAATGGGAGCAAAATGCCGATAAACCCGGCGCCGACAAATGGATCATCTTCATTTTTTATATGATGGGGCTTTCCATCGGCGTGCACCTGCTCAACCTGCTGACCATCCCGGCCATCGTGATGGTCTATTATTTCAGGCGTTTCACCCCCACTACCTGGGGCACCATCCTGGCTTTTGTCGTCGGCTGCGTCATCACCGGCATCGTACAGGTGGTCGTCATTCAATACACCATCAAAGGCGCCGGCGCCTTCGACATCTTTTTCGTCAACAGCCTGAGCATGCCTTTCTTCACCGGCTTTGGACTCTATTTCCTGTTGCTGGCGACATTGCTCACGTGGGGCCTGCTGTTCAAACGCGAGACAGTGACTGCCATGAATATCAGGATCTGGCTGATCCTCTTTATATTGATCATTCTAGTGCCTCCGCTACTCAGCGGCACCGGCATGACGGGGGGCGGTTTTCTGGAACTGGCCGTTGCATTGGTCATAGCCTGGGTAGCCGGCTTTTATATCCAGAAGGGCAGCATCCAGAATTTCAAGATCGCGCTCTGGTCTTTCGCTTTCATGCTGCTGGGATATTCCACCTATTTCACGACCATGATCCGGAGCAATGCCGACGTGCCGGTGGATATGTACAATGTGGACAATCCCGTCAACCTCGTGGGCTATCTCAGCCGTGACCAGTACGGCGACTGGCCTATCCTGTACGGTCCCGACTTTACGGATCAGGCGCCTTATGTCGATAACGGCGATCTGTATGTCAAAGGCAACGGGAAGTATGAAGTGGCAGGAAAGAAATATGCGCAACAATGGGGCAATACCCCCTCTTCCCATTTGTTCCCGCGAATGTGGAACCCGACCAATGACCGTCACGAGATCGACGCTTACCGGCAGTTCTCTGGCATGTCCCAGGACGACAACCCCACGATGGCGGACAATATCAAGTATTTCATCCGCTATCAGACCGGCTGGATGTACCTGCGGTATTTTATGTGGAACTTCTCGGGTAAACAGAATGACCTCGAAGGCTTCGGCAATCCACGCGATGGAAATGCGATCACCGGGATCCCGTTCATCGACAACTTTTTCCTCGGCGATCAAAGCAAAATGCCGGATTCCATCCATACGCAAAACAAGTCGTACAACCGGATGTACATGTTGCCGCTGATCCTGGGTCTCATCGGGCTCGTGTTCCACTACCGGCGCGACCGCAGGGGATTTATCGTCATCGGGCTGCTGTTCTTCTTCACCGGCGAGGCGATCGTCATCTATCTCAACCAGGCTGGCTATCAGCCCCGCGAAAGGGATTATGCCTTCGCCGGCTCTTTCTGGACCTATTCGCTATGGATAGGCCTGGGCATCATTGCGGTATACGATCTGTTCCGGCGTTATTCGCCTAAGATCAGCCCTGCCGCCGCGGCCTATACGACCGCGGGTATCTGCTTCCTCGCCGTGCCCGTGCTGATGGGCAGCCAGGAATGGAATGACCATGACCGGAGCAAAAAGACCCTGCCGCGCGATCTGGCCAAAGACTATCTCGAAAGCTGTCCGCCCAACGCGATGCTTTTCTCGTTCGGCGACAACGATACCTACCCACTCTGGTATGCGCAGGAGGTCGAAGGTATCCGCCCCGACGTCCGCGTCATCGTCAACACGCTCCTGGGTACCGACTGGTACATGAACTCCCTGCGCTATAAGGTCAACCAGAACGACTCCTTCGATATCATCTTTACGCCCGAACAGATCATGGGCGACCGTCGCAATGTGGCCTATTTTACGGACAAGGTCCCCGGGTTCGATCCCAAAAAATACTATGACCTGTATTCGGTCCTGAAAGACGTGGTGGCCAGCGACGATCCGCGTTACACGACACCAGCCGACAACGGTCAGGCGGTCAACCTGATCCCCACCCGCAAATTTTCGCTACCGGTGGATAGTGCCGCGGCGCTCGGAGCGAAAGCCATCCATCCCGGTGACAGCGTATTCCACGAGCTGCACCTGGACATCCCCTCCAACAAAAATTATCTGCAAAAGAACGAGTTGGCCATGCTGGCCATCATCGCCGGCAGCCATTGGCGCCGCCCCATCTGTTTTACCTCTCCGCAGGACCTTTCGGGCCTCGGCCTCGACAAATACGTCCGGTTGCGCGGCATGGTCTATCAGCTGGACCCGGTGGAAGGCGGGGGAGCGGACAACGACGCCTCCTATCAGATCATCATGGATAAATTCGCGTATGGCAACGCAGGCACCGAAGGAGTCTATTATGATGAAGAGAACAGGAGACATCTCAACAGCATCAAGTTCACCCATGCCCAGGTGGCGATGAGCCTGGCGGCCGCCGGCAAAAAGGATTCCGCACGGAAGATACTGGAACACTATGACCAGAATGTGCTGCAGTCGAACATGCCCTATGGGATGACTTCCAACCAGGGCAACCTGCACGACTATTTCTCTTTCGATTTCCTGCAGGCTTGCTATATGGCGGGCGATTCGGCGCTCGCGCGGAAGGTCTCGGCTTCGTTGAAGAAGGACCTCGAACAGCAGATGCGTTATTACCGGTCGCTGGGCGATCCCTCGATGACGGACGAAATGCTGGCCGTCAACGCCAATATGGTGGTGCAAAACAAAGGCGGCACTCTCTCCGATGTACAGGCCAGGTATTTCGCACAGGATATCCTTTCCACTTATCGGATGCTGATGCAGCTGACTGACTGGGAAAAACAGAGCAAGGTAAAAGGAACAAACCCTTAATTTCGTCCCTGAATTAAAAAAATTGTCCAATCCAATGCATTTCAAAAGAGTAAACAATATCACAGGCTGGATCGTGGGTCTCATCGCCTGTGCGGTTTTTGTGATGACCATGGAAGCGACCGGCAGCTTCTGGGATTGCGGTGAGTTTATTTCCAGCTGTTATAAGATCCAGATCCCGCACCCGCCCGGCGCTCCGTTGTTCGTCCTCATGGGCCGTTTTTTTATCATACTATTCGGTGATAATCCGCATACCGCAGGGCATGCAGTCAACTTCATGAGCGCCATCGCCAGCGGTCTTTCCATCCTGTTCCTTTTCTGGAGCATCACGCATTTCGCACGGAAACTGATCCTCAAAGGCGACCTGGTCACCGAACCCACCCGCCGTCAGACCTTCATCATCATGGCCGCCGGTATCGTAGGCGCGCTGGCGTATTGTTTTACCGATTCTTTCTGGTACAGCGCGGTGGAAGGCGAGGTCTATGCATCCTCCGCCTTTTTTACCGCTCTCGTATTCTGGGCCATCCTCAAATGGGAGCAAAATGCCGATAAACCCGGCGCCGACAAATGGATCATCTTCATTTTTTATATGATGGGGCTTTCCATCGGCGTGCACCTGCTCAACCTGCTGACCATCCCGGCCATCGTGATGGTCTATTATTTCAGGCGTTTCACCCCCACTACCTGGGGCACCATCCTGGCTTTTGTCGTCGGCTGCGTCATCACCGGCATCGTACAGGTGGTCGTCATTCAATACACCATCAAAGGCGCCGGCGCCTTCGACATCTTTTTCGTCAACAGCCTGAGCTTGCCTTTCTTCACCGGCTTTGGGTTCTATTACCTGTTGCTGGCGGCGCTGCTCACCTGGGGGCTGCTGTTCAAACGCGAGACAGTTACCGTCTCGCGCATCCGCATGTGGCTGATCCTCTTCGTGCTGATCGTAATCCTCCCGTTACTGTTCAGCGGAACGGGAATTACGGGCGGCGGTTTCTTGAAACTCGTCGTTGCCCTGGTCATTGCATGGGTGGTCGGGTATTTCATCAAGGCCGAGCGGCTGCCCAATTTCAAGATGGCGTTATGGTGTTTTGCCTTCATGCTGCTGGGATATTCCACCTATTTTACGACCATGATCCGCAGCAATGCCGATCCGGGAGTGGATATGTACAATGTGGACAATCCGGTGAGCCTCGTGGGCTATCTCAGCCGCGAACAATATGGCGACTGGCCCATCCTTTATGGACCGGACTATACCGACCGCGCGCCTCGCGTCGAGAACGGACCGCTCTATGTGAAAGGCAAAGAGAAATACGATGTCGCGGGTAAGACCTATCGCGACGACTGGGCCAATACCCCGTCCTCTCATTTCTTCCCCCGTATGTGGGATCCCAATAACGACCGCAACCAGATCGACGCTTATAAGAATTATGGAGGCATCAATGACGATGATCCTCCGACCATGCTCAACAACATCAAGTATTTCATCAGCTATCAGAACTGGGAGATGTTCCTGCGATACTTCTTCTGGAATTACTCCGGCAAACAGAATGACCTGCAGGGTTTCGGCAACGTCCGCGACGGCAATGCGATCACGGGTATCCCGTTCGTTGATAATTATTTCCTCGGCGATCAAAGCAGCATGCCCGACACGATCCGGAAGAACAACAAATCCTGGAACCGGATGTACCTGCTGCCCATGATCCTCGGCTTTATCGGTTTCTTCGTGCAGGCCAACCGCGGCAAGCGGGATTTCCTCGTTACCGCCCTCCTGTTCTTCTTCACAGGTTTTGCGATCGTCATCTATCTCAACCAGGCCGGTTTTCAGCCGCGCGAAAGGGACTATGCGTTTGCCGGAGCCTGTTACGCCTTTGCTATCTGGATCGGTCTGGGCGTCATTTGGGTGCAGGAGATACTGGAGAAATATGCACTGAAGGGCAAACCCGATCTGGCCGGCTATGCCGCCGCGGGGCTTTGTTTCCTGGCCGTTCCGGTCCTCATGGGAAGCCAGGAATGGAATGATCACGACCGAAGCAAAAAGACGCTGGCCAGGGATATCGGCAAGGATTACCTCGAAAGCTGCCCTAAAAATGCTATCCTCTTTTCTTTTGGCGACAACGATACCTATCCATTATGGTATGCGCAGGAAGTGGAAGGCATCCGGCCCGACGTCCGGGTCATGAACTACAGCCTGCTTGGCACCGATTGGTATATCAATCAGTTGCGCTACAAAGTGAACGAGAGCGGCCCGACGGATGTGCTCTTCACACCCGAGCAGATCGAAGGCAACAACCGCGACGCCGTGGTGATCAGCCCTCTGCCGGGTTTCGATCAGAATAAATATTATGACGCATACGACATCTTCAAGAACGTCGTCGGCAGCGACGCCCCGCAATACCAGCAGGCTTCGGAAGAAGGGGATATCTATCATTTTCTGCCCGTTCATAAGCTGTCGGTACCCGTGGATATCAATAAGGTGCGCGCCAATGGCACGGTCATGCCGGGGGACAGCGTCGTCAGCGAGCTGCACCTGGACATCAACCCGAAGAAAGGCTATCTTTTCAAAAATGAGTTGGCCGTTCTGGCCGTCATCGCCGCGAATCGGTGGCAGCGTCCCATCTGTTTCAATTCGACCTATGAGGTAGCCGATCTGGGCCTGGAGAAATATATCCGGCAAAACGGTCTGGCCGGACAGCTGGTGCCGGTGGAAAGCCGGAATACGAACTGGGGATACTACAACAATGACCTCGCCTACCGGAACATGATGACCAAATTCGCTTATGGGAATGCCATCACCCCGGGGGTCTACTATGACGAGGAGAACCGCCGTCACCTCAACACGCTCCGTGCAGCCCACGCACAGCTGGCGCTGAGCCTGATAGATGCGGGTAAAAAAGATTCCGCGCGCAACATTCTGGAACATTTCGACCAAAATGTCTATGAACCCAATTTCCCGTATGGCATGACGTCCAACCGCGGCAATCAGCACGACCGGATCTCGATGAGCTTCCTGCTGGCCTGTTACCAGTCGGGGGATATGACGCTGGCCAAAAAGGTGGCGGCTTCGCTCAAAAAGGACCTGAGCCAGCAGATGCGCTACTATAACTCGCTGGGCGAAAGCATGAGCAACGAGCAGCTGGCGATCAACGCGCAGATGGCCAGACAAAACAAGGGCGGCAATCTGTCGGAAAAACAGGGCGAGTTTATCGACGATATCCTCAGCAGCTATCAATTGTTGCTGCAACTGGATGACTGGGAGAAGCAGTTCGGCACTGCACCGAAACCCCCAGCGGTTACGCCGTCAGCTAGATAAGACAACCATAGCATTTTGAAAAAATGGCCGTTTACTTTTTCTGGGTAGGCGGCCATTTTTTACCCAGAACCATTTGGTTGAATAAGTTGTTTTTAATCTGTAAATTGTACGCATGATAGGGTTCCATTTCAACCGCTATGATCCCAACGAATCCGGCAAATCGAAATTCGATCAGCTGTTGGACATCTTCATGCAGCTGCTCAGCTACACGAACGGAGACGTAGGGGAAGCCTTGCAATGGATGAACCAGCTCGACAAGGAATACCAGGTCACCAACGACGAATACGGCATGGGCGATTTTATCGAAGACCTCAAGGACAAAGGTTATATCGATGAGAACCGCCAGACCGGCGAGATCAGCATCACGCCGAAGACCGAGCAGGGTATCCGCCGGCGTTCGCTGGAAGAGATATTCGGGAAATTGAAAAAAACGCGGCAGGGCAATCACAATACGTTCAAACCCGGGCTTGGCGACGAGGTCAATCCCGAGATCCGTCCTTTCCGTTTCGGCGACCAGCTGGAGCAGATCGACTTCACCGAATCGATCCGGAACGCCCAGATCAATCACGGCATCGATCGCTTCAATATGCAGGAGGACGATCTGACCATCCGGGAAACCGATTTCAAGGCGCAGACCTCCACCGTGCTGATGATCGACATTTCACACTCTATGATCCTGTATGGGGAAGACCGGATCACACCCGCCAAAAAAGTCGCGATGGCGCTGAGCGAGCTGATCACCACGAAATACCCGAAGGACACCCTGGATATTGTCGTTTTCGGCAACGATGCATGGCCGGTAGAGATAAAGGACCTCCCCTATCTGCAGGTCGGACCGTACCATACCAATACGGTGGCGGGTCTCGAACTGGCGATGGATATACTTCGCCGTCGGCGCAATGCGAACAAACAGATATTTATGATCACCGACGGCAAACCAACCTGCCTGAAGATTGGAAAACGATACTATAAGAACAGCTTTGGTCTCGATCGCAAGATCACCAGCCGTTGTCTCAACCTCGCAGCACAATGCAAAAAAATAAAAATTCCCATCACCACCTTCATGATCGCCAGCGACCCCTATCTGCAACGATTCGTCAATGAGTTCACGGAGACCAACAATGGAAAGGCCTTTTTTGCATCGCTCGACCGTCTCGGCAGCTTTATCTTCCGGGACTTTGAAAGCGGCAAACGGAAAACGGTCTACTGAGCGGACGGCCCGGAGGGGCGGATACGTGCGCGAAGTTCACCAAACATCAGGTACACTAAAACAAGGAAATGGACAGCACAACGATCAGGACACTGGGAGAATTGAAAAGGTCCGGCTATAGAAGCAGATCAGTCAAGGAAGAGATTCGCGAGAACCTTATCTGCAAGCTGAAGCGGAAAGAAACGACCTTTCCGGGGATATTGGGCTATGAGGATTCGGTCATTCCGGATACGGAACGGGCGCTGCTTTCCCGTCACAATATCCTTTTCCTCGGTCTCCGCGGACAGGCCAAGACCAGGATGGCCAGACAGATGATCGAGCTGCTGGATGAATATGTACCTTACATTACAGGAAGCGAAGTAAATGATGATCCTTTTCACCCAATATCCAAATTTGCCCGGCATCTAATGGCAGAAAAGGGCGACAATACCCCGATCAGCTGGCTGCATCGCAGCGAGCGCTATGGAGAAAAGCTGGCAACCCCCGACGTCAGCGTGGCCGATCTTATCGGGGATATCGACCCCATCAAGGCCGCCAATCTGCGGCTGACCTTTGCCGATGAAGAGGTGATCCACTTCGGTATCATCCCAAAAAGCAACAGGGGAATCTTCGTCATCAACGAGATCCCGGATCTGCAGGCCCGGATCCAGGTGTCGCTGTTCAATATATTGGAAGAGGGCGATATCCAGATCAGGGGCTTCAAGTTGCGGATGCCTTTGGATATGCTTTTTGTATTTACCGCCAATCCCGAGGACTATACGAGCCGGGGTTCCATCGTCACCCCTCTCAAGGATCGTATCGAGAGCCAGATCCTCACGCATTATCCCAAAAGCATCGAGACGGCGCTCGCCATCACGGAACAGGAAGCGGACATCCATGAAGAGCAGAAGGGCCGCGTCATCGTCAGCGATCTGGTCAAACGCCTGATCGAACAGGTGTCTTTTGAAGCGCGCGGCAGTGAGTATGTCGACAAGAAAAGCGGTGTTTCCGCACGTCTCACCATCGCCGCCTTCGAAAATGCCGTCAGCGCCGCCGAACGCCGCGCCATCCTCAACAATGAAAAGGAAACGCCCGTCTGGATGAGCGACCTGGTCGGCATCGTGCCCTCCATCACCGGCAAGATCGAATTGGTTTACGAAGGCGAACAGGAGGGGCCCTACCAGGTGGCCTTCAATCTGCTGGAGAAAGCCTTCCGTTCCCAGTTCGTCAATTACTTCCCCAACCCGGAACAGCTGAAAAAACGGAAGGCCGACACCCGCGAGGACAATCCCTTTCGCCCCATCACCCATTGGTTCGACAAGGGGAATCATCTCAATCTTTTCTTCAACACACCCGATCATGAAAAGATACAGGCGCTATATAAAGTGGACGGTCTGCATGCGCTGGTGAAGAAGTATTTCAAACACGCCAACGAACGCGAAGCTGCATTGCTGATGGAATTCGTCCTTCATGGCCTGGCCGCGTATTCTTTGATCAGCAAGAAAGTAGTCGAGGGAAAAATAGAGTTCAAGGACCTGATCGGATCGATGGTAAATCTCGGATCTTCGGGGAGCAATTTCGGCAATGACGACGAAGACCTCGAAGGAGATGAATTCAACTGAGACGGGTGGGCTGCTTCCCGATCAGGCCACGTTCACCTCTCTTTCGAGGGTCACCCCGAATTTTTCGCGCACGCTGGCGGCTATCTCTTCACTGAGCCGGTAGATCTCGGAGCCTTTTGCATTCCCATAGTTCACAAGCACGAGAGCCTGTTGCTCATGTACTCCGGCGTCTCCGCGCCGATACCCCTTCCAGCCGCATTGCTCGATCATCCAGCCGGCGGCCAGCTTGGTGGTGCCGCCCAATACAGTGGGATACCCGACGATCCCGGGGAATTTCGCCTGCAACCCCGCAAATCGCTCATTGGAAACGGAGGGGTTCTTGAAAAAGCTGCCGGCATTACCGATCTGCGCCGGGTCGGGCAGCTTGCTGCGACGGATGGCGATCACCGCCTGCGAGATAGCCCGAATGCTGAGCTTCTGCACGCCCATCCGGTCCAGTTCTTCCTGTAAGGCGCCGTAGGAGGTATGAAAGATCGGTCTCTTGCGCAACCGGAGGGTGACGCTGACGATCACGAATTGATCCCGATACCGCCCCTTGAATGCACTGTCCCGATAGCCGAACTCGCAATCGCCGAGGGTGAAGGTAACGATCTTCCGGTTAGCCAGGTTCCAGGCATCCAGCTCGAGAAAAACGCTCGCCAGCTCCACTCCATAGGCGCCGATATTCTGCATCGGCGCTGCGCCGACGCTTCCCGGTATCAGCGAAAGGTTTTCCAGCCCCGCCCAGCCGCGCCCGATGCAATATTCGACGAAATCGGCCCAATTCTCCCCCGCCCCGGCGCGCACATAGACATAGTCCACGTCTTCATTCACCTGCTCGATCCCGCAGATACGATTGTGTAGCACGATACCGTCGATATCCCCGGTCAAAAGCAGATTGCTCCCGCCACCCAGCACCAGCCGGCGGCGACTTCCGGCCCATTCCACCAAACCAGCCAGCTCTTCGGGTGAGGAAAAGGCAGAAAAATACCTTGTGCGGGCATCGATCCCAAAGGTGTTCAGATTCTTCAAAGATTTATTCTCTAATGGAGTTGGCATATATATTTTTGGAACATTTATACGTTATTGTCTAAATAAGGTTGTATTTTCTCGATGAAATCCATTACTCCTAACTATCCCAGTATGACCAGGTATCTTACCTCCTTTGCCCTGATACTGCTTTCAATCTCCCTTTACGCACAGGAAAACAATCCCCTTATCGTTTCCGGACCGCTGATCGACCAGGCCGGCAATCTCTACGATTCCGGGCAATATAAGAAGGCCATCGGGCTTTATGAACGCATCGACCGCAACGATACCAACTACGTTCGCGCACTTTATGGCATCAGCGCCTGTCTCTACGAAGATAGCCAGTTCTCGGCATCCCTCGAATATGCCAGGAAAGGATTGACGTTGAATTCCGATCCCGAACGGAAACCCGACCTGTATAACCGGATAGCGAATACCCTCAACGAAGCGAACGCCAGCGAACAGGCCATACAGGTATACGATTCCGCAATCAACAAATATCCTGCCTATTCCATCCTTTACCTGAACAAAGGGTCTGCCTTGATCAAGCTTGGACGTTACGCAGACGCCGAAGCCGTCTTCAGGCAGGCGCTGCTGATCGACCCCTATTCCTATAGTTCGCATTACAAGCTGGGTTATTGCGCGTTGTCGCAGGGCAAACTGGTCCCCGCCTTCCTTAGCTATATGGGCTACCTGCTTCTCGATCCTGAAGGCAAATTCAAGTCCAATTGCATACGGGGCCTGGATGCGATCGCTAAGAACATGGACACCATCCAAACGATCCTCAACACGCGGAAGATCGACCCGGATGAGAACTATGCGCTGCTGGAACAGATATTGCAATCGAAGATCGCGCTGGACCGGAATTACAAGCCGATGATACAGCTGGACGACCCGATTTCCCGTCAGATACAGGTGGTCTTTGAAAAAATGCAATACCAGGAATCCGACAGCGATTTCTGGATGCAGTATTATATTCCGTATTTCAAATCCGTTTTTGCGAACCGACAGTTCGAATACCTCATCAATCGCATGTTCGATGGCGTCGATATACCCGTCATACAGGAGTTCAACAAGAAGAACAAGAAAGCGATCCAGGCGCTGCTTGAAAGTGCGGCCACTTATTTCAATCATATCCGCTCGACCCGCGAGCTCAACTATGCCAAAAGGGATACCGCTTCGGCATCCTGGTTCTTCTCCAAAGGCGAACTGTCTTCCCATGGGACCTATCTCGTAAAGGAAGACCGGCTTCTCGGGGACTGGCAATTCTTCTACAATCCCGGCAATCTCCGGTATGCAGGGTCTTACAACAGCGCAGGCAAAAAGGAAGGCTGGTTCCATTCCTATTTTTTCGACGGCAGGCTGAAAGGAAAAGAATTCTATAGCAACGGCCGGCAGGAAGGCGAAGAGACCTCCTGGTTCTCCACCGGGACGATGGCCGCCCACTCCTGGTATACAAAAGGATTACTCGAAGGCGAGTCGGTCTCCTATTTCTGGGTAGGGACACCTCATACCATCACACACTATCACGAAGGCAAAGAGGATGGAATAAAGCTAACGTTTCAGAATAACGGCGATACCGCGCTGCTCGAACATTATACTGCCGGCACGCTGAACGGCGAGGTCAGGTCATGGAACGGCAACCGCTCGATCGCGGTGATCGCTTCCTATAAGGATGGCCAGCTCGACGGAGACTACAAAAAATGCTATCCCAACGGCCGGCTGCAAGTCGAGGGCAGTTATAAGGCAGGCAAACAAGACGGGGAATGGAAAGCCTGGTACAATGACGGACAGTTGAAGAGTATCGATCATTTTGTCAATGACAAGTCCGAGGGCGAATACAGGGAATACTATGACAATGGTGTCCTGCACTTCAGCTGCGCCCAAAAGAACGGGAAGATCAATGGTGAGGTCAAATACTTCGACGATGACGGAAAGGTATTTCACATCGACAACTATTCGAACGGCCGTTTGCAAAAGGCTACCTATTTCGATAAGACGGGCATCCAGATCGGGAAATCGGAAAGCGCCGGTCCGGGGATCGACCTGCTGGATTTCCTGCCCGACGGCTCGCGGCGTGTCCAGTATTCCTATGACGAAAAAGGGAATATCAACGGCACCGAGACCTTTTATTATCCTTCCGGGAAAGTGTTCGAGACCGACGTGTACCAGGCGGGGAGCGAACAGGGCCCGAGCATCGCTTACTATACCAACGGCAATAAAAAGGTGGAGACGCCTTATGTCGACGGAAAGCAGGATGGCTATCACCGGTCGTGGTACCATCACGGCCAGGTGCAGGAAGAAGGATGGTACAAAGACGGCAATGCCCAGGGCTATTGGCTGTATCATAACGAACTGGGGGCGCTGACCGACAGCGTCTATTATTCCGACGGTGTGGTCGAGGGCTACCGGTCCGAATTCACGCCGAACGGCAGAAAAGAGTTCGAGCGGAAATTCCATGGCGGATGGCTCGAAGAATATGTGCAATACGATACTACCGGGAATGAGCTGCGCCGGTTTCACCTGCCCGAAGGCACGGGCCAGGTCCGGTTCGTCTATCCGAACGGGAAACCCTATATCAGCGTCGATTACCGGCGCTCGCAAAAAGTGGGCGCCTCGACCGAATGGTATGTCACCGGGGAACCGATGGAACTGGCCTGGTATAACAATGGGTTGCAGGACAGCACGTACAAGACCTTCTACCGCTCCGGCGCGGTCAATGCAGAAGGACAATTCCGCAATGGCGAAAAGACCGGCGTCTGGAAATTCCATTACACCGACGGCAGCGCTGCGGTCGAGCAATATGTTCACGGCGAGCAAAATGGCCTGGAGCGACGCTATTACCCCGGCGGCAGGAAAGAATATGAACTGATGTACAAGGACGGCAAAGAAGAAGGGCTGGGCAAATGGTTCGACCCCGACGGCACTCTCCTCTACCAGATGCGATATAAGAACGATGTACCGGTCGGCTATTCCTATCTCGACAGTAAGGACAGCCTCGTTCCCGAAATACCGATCCGCAGGCAAGCCGGTAAGGTAAAAGCGTTCTTTCCCAATGGAAAGGTTTCGGCCGAATTCGAATACGAAGACGGGGTATTCTCAGGAGACAAACGGCTGTATTATACAAATGGCCAGCTGAAAGAAGTCCTGCACTGGAATGACGGAGTGCTGGAAGGCGCTTATCTCGGGTATTACCCGAACGGCCAGGTAAAAGTTGCCGGCACCTATCTGCATGGCAACCTCCATGGACCCTACAAATATTATAACGAAAAAGGCGTGGTCAGGGAGGAATGGAACTACTACTGCGGCTCGCCGCATGGAACGATCCGGCTATTTGATGACAGTGGCCGTCTCGTGGAAACCGATTACTATTATTACGGGACCTTATTATCAGTGAAAAAATGAGACCTTCGTTCCGTTCGATATCGCTGCTGTTGTTGACCGCAGCCCTCCGGCTGCCCGCCGGCGCACAATCGCTCTCCGAGATCCAGACCCGGTATACGGGTGAGCGTGAAGTAGTGCTCGATCATACCATGAATTACCGGATCACGCTGAACGACGGGCAGCCCGTCGTGGCCAGCGACGAAAGCCAGAAGATCCTCTATCTGTCGGAAGCATCCGGCGCCTACCTGAGCAAATACGCCTTTTACCACAGCGGGTTTCACCAGCTGCAAAAATATTCCGCGTATACCACGACGGCGGATTCAAAAAAGATAAAGGTTACGGATTTCAAGACCACCGACAGCAAATCGAACGGTGTTTTTTTCGACGATGTAAAAGAGACCAGCTTCGACTTCCCCGGGGTTTCGCAGGGTTCCGTCGGCACGCTGGAAACTTCGATGCTGCATAAAGACCCCCATCTGCTGGCCCCTTTCTTTTTTAGCCGGTCGGTACCTGTGGTACATGCCGAGCTGAAGATCAGCTTTCCGAAAGAGATGACCGTAAAATATATCCTCAAAGGCAACGACACAGCCGATATCGCTTTTACCAGCGAGACCCGCCACGGCGAGACCGTCTATACCTTCCAGGTAAAGGACCTTCCCGCGGAAAAGCCGTATGAGGATGCCCCCGACAACAACTGGTATGCCACCCATATCCTTTTCTATATTGAAAAATATGTAGACGATCGGGGCAAGACGGTCAATTACCTCACCGGGCCGGCCGATCTGTATCACCTGTATCGCGGCTATATCCAAACCATCAATAAGGAGGCGGGTCCCGAACTGCGGCATATCGTCGACTCGCTCTGCCGGGACGCGCGGTCACCCGAAGAGAAAGCCCGCAAGGTCTACGGCTGGGTCCAGCAAAGCATTAAATACATCGCATTCGAACAGGGCATGGAAGGGTATATACCCAGGGACGCCAACCTAGTATGCAGCAGACGTTTCGGGGATTGCAAGGATATGAGCGGCATCCTGACGTTGATGCTCCGGACGGCCGGCATCCCGGCATGGTATACCTGGATCGGCACGCGCGATCTTCCTTACACCTATACGGAAACGCCGTTACCCGTCGTGGACAACCACATGATCTGTACCATCCGGCTGAACGACCGTTATATCTTCCTCGACGGCACCGATCCCAACTGTATCTTCGGATTGCCGACGGAAGGCATACAGGACAAGCAGGCCCTGCTGGCCATCGACGACAGCACCTACCGGATCATCACCGTTCCAATTCCGTCGAAGGAGACCAACCTGCTAACGGATTCCACTGTCCTGAATCTCGTGGGGAACGAGCTGAAGGGCACCATTGCCATCGATTACTCCGGCTATTATTCGAACCGGTTTCAGGATCTGCTTGCCTATTCCGAGCGGAAGGAAATGGACGACCAGATGAGATCGCGCTTCGACAGGGGATCGGACAAATTCCGGCTCGACTCGTTCAGGATCGGCGACAGCGGCGACAAGGCGCATACCCGTCTCACCGCTGCGTTTACCCTGCAGGACTATGCCAAACACCTCGGTGACGAATGGTTCATCAACATGAACCTCTTCAAATTCTATCAGCATGAAGAGATCGACTATCCCAAACGGAAAATGCAGATCGAACTCCACTTCCTCAATCGCAGGAAATATGTCGTCGTGCTCAATATTCCCGACGGCTACCAGGTCAGCTATCTCCCTGCCGGCAAGACGTATGCAAACGCCGTTTGGGGATTCCGGATGACCTATGAGAAGAAAGGGAACCAGATCGTATTCTCCCAGGAGTTCGACAACGACCACCTGATGCTGCAGCCTTCCCAGTTTGCCGACTGGAATAAAGTGCTGGAAAATCTTTTTCCGCTGTACCGCGAAACCATCAGTTTACAAAAGAAACCATGATAAGACTTATTTTCCCCGTTGCGTTATTGCTGGCCTTTTCGGCAAGATCCCAGACCATCGTTCATGAGGACTGGGCCGCCAAACCCGTTCTCCACCAGCCGGACGCCCGTTACAGTAAGGAGTCGGCCATCGTCCTCCTGGATAAGAGAAGGATCGAATACGTCGACCTGCCCAAGGATGAGATCGGCGAATACCGGACTATCCATAAGATCATCAAGGTGATGGACGACAACGGTATCGAATCGTTCAACAAAGTATATCTCGGCTTCAACGACAGCACGGATATCGTCGACATGCGCGCCAGGACCATCCTTCCCAACGGCGCCGTGAAAGAGATCCGGAGGGCCGACATGAAGGACGTCCAGGAGGAGGACGGCAGCAAGTACAAGATCTTCGCGATGGAAGGCCTGGAAAAAGGCGCCGAGGTGGAGTATTTCTATACCCTGAAACGCGGTCCCGACTTTTTCGGCCGGGAATCCATACAGGGAAAATTTCCCATCGTCGATGCCCAACTGGAGATCCTCTGTCCCGACCGGCTCGTTTTCCAGCTGAAGGGTTACAACTGTACCGTCGCCGTCGGCGACACGAGCATCGATAAAAAAAGGGTCTTCTCCACGCAGCTTCGCGACATCGCGGGTGCGGACGAAGAAAAATATGCGGCATATAATGCCAATCTCCAGCGGATCGAATACCGTCTTTCCTATAACACCGCAGGCGGCAACGAACACGTGCGTCTGAATACCTGGAACCTGTTGGCGCAGCGGATACACCAGGGGTACGAGACCTTCACCGAAAAGGATCTCAACCGGGTCGGCGATCTCATCAAAGCGAATGGCTGGGAGAAGTTGGGGGATGACCGCCAGAAGATTGTCGCCGTCGAGAATTTCCTGAAAAAGAACATCACCACCCGCGAGGACATCGACATGCAAAACGCAGGCAACCTCGAATGGATCATCAAGAATAAGATCGCCACGCATCGCGGGGTCATCCGGCTGTATGCGGCCATCTTTCAGCGGCTGGGCGTGGACCATGAGATCGTCCTCACCTGCGATCGCAGCGAAAGGATCATCGACAAATCGTTCGAGAACTGGAACAACGCCGGCGAGATCGTGCTGTATTTCCCGTCCACCAAAAAATTCCTCGCCCCTACCCTGCTGCAGATGCGTTACCCCTGGATCGATCCCTACTGGGGTGCGGCGGATGCCTTGTATTGCCAGACCACGACGATCGGCAACTATACGACGGCGCTGGCTGTCGTCAAGCCGGTGCCCCTGGAAGATTATACCCAGACGTATTCCAGGATCGATGCCGCGCTCCGGTTCGACAAGGGTCTGGATACCGTGCTGGTCGATCTCAAACAAAGTTTTGGCGGCTATGATGCTTCGGGGTACCGGGCAGCCTTCACGCTTGGGAGCCCCGACCAGCAACACGAGCTGCTGAAAGACCTGGTGAGGTCATCCACGAATTCCGAACGGATCGTTTCTTCGAATATCGAGAATGCCAATTTCGAAACCTACAGCGACAACAAACCGCTCGTCGTGCAGACGACCGTAAAATCAGAAGGCCTGCTCGAGAATGCCGGCAACCGGCTGCTGGTGAAGATCGGCGAGATCATCGGGAAGCAGGTCGAGATGTACCAGGAAAAACCACGGCAGTTTCCCGTCCAGGTTGCGTATCCGCAGGTCGAGGAACGGGTCATCCAATTCACTATTCCCGAAGGTTATACCATCCGCAACCCGGGGGACCTGGTCATACAGCATGAATACAAGGAGGGCGGCGAGATCACGATGGGGTTTGCGTCGGATTACAAGCTGGATGGCAATCTGCTCACCGTTCACATTATGGAACAGTACCGAAGGACCTCCTATCCGCTGGCGCAGTATGCGGATTTCCAGAAGGTGATCAATGCCGCGGCGGATTTCAGCAAGGCGGTGCTGGTGCTGCAGCACGGTTAGCAGCGCTCAGAGCCGACCACGGGCCGCCGCTACAACGCATCGACATCCGGCAGGATAACCACGCTCTTCCAATGCCGGCTGTTTTGCACGATAGTCGTCTGCTGCTGGATCACCAGTTTCGCAAATGAGATCGTTTGCCCGTCTTTCGGCAGCTTGAGCAACAGCTCCATGAGGTATTGATTGCGGACACGCGCCACCATGGGTTCTGCCGGCCCCACCAGCCATGGGCCGAAATCCTTTTTCAGGCTGTTCGCGAAGAATTGCGCGGCCTCCCGCACGATACCCTTGTCCTTATGCCGGAAGGTGACCCGGATCACCCGGCTATAGGGCGGATAGTGAAACTGTCTGCGCATTTCTATCTCGCGCTGGTAGAACAACAGGTAATCGTGCGCCTGGACGTAGGCCAGCACGGGATGGGATGTATTGGCTACCTGGATCAGGACGAGACCTTCGCCGTCCTTTCTTCCCGCGCGGCCGCTGACCTGCTCCATCAGCTGAAAAGCCCGCTCGTTCACGCGATAGTCGGCAAATGACAGGATGCTGTCGGCATCGAGGATACCGACCAGGCCGACGTGTTCGAAATCGAGTCCCTTCACGACCATTTGCGTCCCGACGAGGACATCGATCCGCCGGTTCTCGAATTCCTGGATAAGTGTGTCATGGGCCGTTTTTCCCCGTACGCTATCGACGTCCATCCGGGCGACCCGCGCATCGGGGAATATCTCTCCCAGGTATTCTTCGATACGTTCGGTCCCGAAATTCCGCTGGATGAAGCGATGATTGCCGCAAGCCGCGCAAGTTTGGAGCGGCGGATAGGCCGTCCCGCAATAATGACAATGCAGCTTGTTGGTCAGCTTGTGAAAATTCAGCGACACATCACAATTGCGGCATTGCGGGATCCAGCCGCAAACCTCGCACACCTGGTATGGGGAATAGCCGCGGCGGTTCTGGAAGAGGATCACCTGTTTGTCTTTCGCCAGCGTCTGAACGATGGCGTCATGCAGCGCAGGGCTGAGGATAGGCTTGCCATTGTCGCGGGCTCCGCCGGGTTCCGCGGTGCGCTCATTTTGCCCGGTGCGTCCGTCCTGTCCCGCTGCCGGTGCGTTCCCGTCGTCCCGCTGTCCTGTTTTTCGCCGGTTCTCGAGCCGCGTTGCCGCGCGCAGCGCTTTCGTATCGATGATCGATATCTCCGGAAGTCTTACCTGGCCATATCGCTCATATAGTCCCGCCAGCCCATATTTACCCGTGGACGCATTGTAAAAGGTTTCGACTGAAGGCGTGGCGCTGCCCAGCAACACCTTCGCGCCGAATAAAGACGCATAATAGATCGCCGCATCGCGTGCATGGTATCTGGGCGCCGGCTCCTGCTGTTTATACGAAGCGTCGTGTTCTTCGTCGACCACGATAAGACCCAGGTCTTCAAATGGCAGGAAAAGCGCGGAACGGGCTCCCAGGACCGCTTTTATCTCACCGGTCCGGATCTTGTTCCAGATCTCCAGCCGTTCGTTCTGGCTGAATTTGGAATGATAGATGCCGATATAACCGCCGAAATGTTGTTGCAGCCGGCGAATGATCTGCGCCGTCAGCGCGATCTCCGGAAGCAGATAGAGCACCTGTTTGCCCTGCCGGATCACCTGTTCGATCTGTCGGATATATACCTGCGTCTTGCCGCTGGCCGTCACGCCATGGAGAAGACAGACCGGTCGCTCCGCGAATGCGGCATTCACCTGGCTGTAAGCGGTCTGTTGCGCCGGTGTCAGCTCGAACCCGATGTGAATATCCCGCGGCAACCGACGGATACGGTCGACCGTTCGTTGCTCTATGCGTAAGATATGCTTGTCGACAAGCCCTTTCAATTGCGCGTCGGATGCGCCGGATTTTTTCAATAAGCCGGGCCGCGTTACCTCGCCTTCGGTCCGGGACAAATGGATCCAGGCCAGCAGCAGCTCGAGTTGCTTTGGCGCACGTCCCCAGTTGTTCAGCAGATCGGCCAGCTTCTCTTCGCTGGAATATTCGGGGTTCAGTAGGACGAAGTTTTCCTTTTTGGCGATGTAGGTATCCTTCAGCGCCTCCCAGACGAAACAGACCCTTTTTTCGATCAGCCGCTTGATCACCGGGTAGACATGCGTGGAATCCAGCAATTCCTGGACATCGCTCAGCCGGAGCTCTTTTTTGATCTGCAGCGCTTCGGCCACCACGAACTCGTCGTTATCCAGGAAACTGAGATCCTCGCCCGCCTCTTCATTGAAGACGAGGATAGTCTCGCTGCTCAGTTTGAAATGTGCCGGCAGTGCGGCAGCCATCACCTCTCCTTCGCTGCAGAGATAATAGGACGCGATCCATTCCCACAGCCGCAGCTGTCCGGGATGAACGATCGGATCGCTGTCCAGCAGATTGCCGATAGGCTTGGGTTCGAACGCCGCCGGTTTTTCGTCGTGCAGCCGTTTGATGACGCCCGCATATTTCTTGTTCCGCAGTTCGACCTCCACCCGGCAACCTTCACGTACCTGCGGACGCCATTGCTCCGGTATCGACCAGGTGTAGTTCTTCGGCAGTGCCAGCGGTATGATGATTTCGGCGAACATAAGCCCCAAATTTACCGATCTTTTACCCAATTCACCCCGTAACGTAGGAGCCCTTCTTCCATCTGCCGGTAGACCCTTTCCTTTAGCGCGCCGACGTCGGCTGTCACCAGCCCCGCTACTTCCGCTGCGGGAAGGAACACCGCGCGCATCCGGCCGGGGGTTAGCGAAAAAAAGCTCGAATAATGCATCCGGTCGTAGGTATCCAGGAAAAGGATAGGTTGGATCGGGGTCTGTGTTTCAATGGCAATGCGGAATGCACCTTCATGGAAATCTTTCAGCACCTGTCCTTTCTCATTGAATGTGCCTTCGGGGAAGATGAACACCGACAAACCCCTGGCAATCGCCGTCTTCAGATCGCGAACGCTGCGCGATCGATCCTTCATGCTGGCGCGATCGACCATTACGACCGCCCGGCTGTAGATATACCCGAAAACGGGATATTTGGCCATTTCCGCCTTGCCCAGCACGCGCAATGAATCCCGCGTCACCGCCCGCAGGATCATCGGGATGTCGAGATAGGAGATATGATTGGAAACGAAGATATAGGACCGGGACGGGTCGGGCGTCGATTCATAGATCAGGACCCTCCGCATCCCGATCAGCGTCAGCCATGCGGTATCCCACCACCGGCAGACACGGTAGATGCGATCCCCTCCCTTTCCGGGACCCTGCAAGGCGAAGTATGCGACAAAGGGCAATGCCAGCATCATTCCGGTGATAAATAGGATCAGCGCATACAGACAATATAACCAGCGGAAGGGTTGGAGCAGGGTTTTCAGCATAACAGTGTCCGAAGATACGGTCCGGTCTTGTATTTCCATGCTTTCGCGTACCTTTACCGGCTGATGACGGCAAAAACGGTAGCTTTTCACACCTTGGGTTGCAAGCTCAACTATTCGGAGACTTCCAGCCTTTCCAGGATGCTCGCGGACGAAGGATTCGGGAAAGCGTCTTTTGACGAGGTCGCGGATATCTATGTCATCAACACCTGCAGCGTCACCGACAATGCCGACAAGGAATGCCGGTACCTGGTTCGGAAAGTGCGCAGACAGGCCCCCGACAGCATGGTCGTCATCACCGGCTGCTATGCCCAGTTGAAACCCGAAGAGATAGCCACGATATCCGGCGTCGACCTGGTCCTTGGAGCAGCTGAAAAATTCAATCTCGCGCAGCATCTGAAAGAATGGTCGAAAGCCGACGGCACGAAGATCTGCAGTTGTGATATAGAAGAGGTGACGGAATTTCATCCGGCTTTTTCACACGGCGAACGGACCCGCACTTTCCTCAAAGTGCAGGACGGATGCGACTATAGCTGTTCATTCTGCACTATCCCGATGGCCCGGGGCCAAAGTCGCAGCGATACGGTCGATGCTACTGTGCGCTCGGTTCGCGAACTGGCGGCCCGTGGTGACGTACGCGAGATCGTCCTCACGGGAGTCAACCTGGGTGATTTCGGCAAGAACGCCACGTCTGCCGACCCGGCCGGCCATCCTGAAACCTTATTCGATCTCCTACGCGTCCTCGATGGGATCGACGGCATCGACCGGTATCGGATCTCCTCGATAGAGCCCAATCTGCTCACACCTGAAATGATCGAATGGGTAGCGGGCAGCCGCCGGTTCATGCCCCATTTTCATATTCCCCTGCAAAGCGGAAGCAACAGGCTATTGGGGCTGATGCGCCGCCGGTACAGAAAAGAGCTGTATGCCTCGCGGGTGCGGCATATCAAGGCGGTCATGCCCCATTGCGCCATCGGCGCCGATGTCATCGTTGGCTTTCCGGGCGAGACTGACGACCACTTCAGGGAAACGGTTGATTTCCTGCAGGCGCTGGACGTCTCTTATCTGCATGTCTTTACGTATTCCGAACGGGATCATACTACGGCGCTCGACATCAGGCCCGTGGTCCCGGTCGCCGTCCGTCACGAAAGGAATAAATTCCTGCGCAACCTTTCCTATCGCAAAATGCAGGATTTTATCCGCCACCATGAAGGGCAGACCCGAAAGGTGCTGCTGGAAGGCCACGTCAGGACACCCATGATGGAAGGCTATACCGATAACTATATCAAGGTCACCACTCCCTACCGCGAAGAATGGGCCAACCGGATCATCGACTGGAAGCTATAGGCAACTCTTTCCTTTCCAATCTCGTATTACTATCGAAGGGCTTTTTGTCACGGCACGGGGATTGCATTCCGCGATCAGGCATAGATGAACAATAGCATTGGAGTCTTGTTAAGTTTAAGTAGTCTTTACCGCTATGCGAAAATTCCAGGTGACCATACAATTCCAGATGAATGATGAATTTGCGGCGCTCGTACCTTCACACCGCACATACATCAACCGCCTCATCGAACAGGGCGTCATCGATCACTATGTCGTGACCATGGAGACCCAACGGGTGTGGATCACTTTTTCCGCGGAGAACAGATCGGCGGTAGAAAAATATCTCTCCAAGTCCCCGCTTTTCAAATACTGGACCTATCAGATCGACGAACTCTTCATGGTCGACGGGTTACACTATCGTCTGCCCGTAGTTCAGCTGAACTAACGTTTCGGGTCGCCGGCTCGATCGGTGCCTTACCGGTCACTTCTTGGACCAGGCCGGCCGGCATTGCAATACCTTTTTATAGATGCGGCAACCTTCCACGTGTGCGCCGGGCAGATAGCCGGTACTCATCAGGAACTCCCCGACGATCTCTCCGCCGGTGAACCGAAAGGTCTTCTTGAACAGCCGCACCCATTCTTCCTTGCTCAGCGGATGATGCTTATCCAGCCAGTTCTTGAACGACCCGAACTCTTTTTGTATCTCCCGTATCTTTTTGGCGTTTTCGATGGTCGCCTCGATCTTCAGCCGGTTGCGGATGATCCCCGCATCGGCCAGCAAGCGCTCGCGTTGCTTAGCGCCATAACGCGCTACTTTTTCGATATCGAAGTCATCGAATGCCCGGAAGAAATTGTCCTTTTTATTGAGGATCGTGTTCCAGGAAAGACCAGCCTGGTTGATCTCCAGGACGAGCCGGGCGAACAGGTGGTTGTCGTTTTCGATCGGGAAACCATATTCGTGATCGTGATAATGCACATGGACATTATCTCTGTCCATCGTGGCGACGACCTTGCAGTAACCGGAAAGATTTTCCATATGTGAATTGATGCTGCGTAAATATACTATAGATTTGCTTTCGCAAAATCAGCTCTATCCACATGTACAGATTACCCGTCGTTTGCCTATCCGTTCTGTTATTTTCCGTTGCCCTCCGCGCCCAACCGGTCTCCGGTCTGCCCGAAAAGGTCTCGTCACCTGGCGCGCCTGTCTATGATCCGCAGGCACTGTTCGCCCCTGGCTTCTATGCGGACGACCATCTCGGCACGCGTTCGCCCAATGGCGCGCCTTCCCGCTCTTACTGGCAGAACAGGGCAGATTATAACCTTTCCGTCCGCCTCGATACGGTGCGGAACGAACTCGAAGGCAGCGCCGTCATCCGATATACCAACAATAGCCCCGATAGCCTGCATTCCTTGTGGCTTTATCTCGATCAGCAGACCTATCGCGCCGATGCCCGCTCGAACTTCCTGACCTCCCTCGCGGCGGGAGGCCATACGGAGGGCTATCATCTGTCATCGGTGCAACTCGGACAGGACGGCGATATGGCCGACGCGGACTATGTGATCACCGATACGCGAATGCAGATCCGTCTCCAACGGGCGCTTCCCGCAAAAGGCGGCCGGGTCACCCTGACCATTCATTATCGATACACCGTGCCGGGAGATTTCGGCAACCGCACCGATTATGTATCGACCCGCAACGGCAAGATCTATGAGATCGCTCAATGGTATCCGCGGATGTGCGTATACGACGACCGGCAGGGCTGGAATACCCTCCCCTTCCTGGGCGCAGGCGAATTCTATGACGAATACGGCGACTTCGACTACCGGGTCACCGTACCCTGGGATATGATCGTCGCCGGTTCCGGCGAGCTGCAAAACCCTGCGGCCGTGCTGACGGCAAAACAACAGGAACGCCTGGCCGCCGCGCGCAACAGCGACAAGACCGTCATGATCCGGGATGCTGCAGCCGTCGGTGATCCCGCTTCGCGGCCTGTTCACGGTGGCACGCTCACCTGGCATTTTAAGATGAATAATACCCGGGATGTCGCATTCGGCGCCAGCCGCGCCTACATCTGGGATGCCGCCCGTGTCAACCTCCCCGGCGGAAAGCATTCACTGGCCATGTCGGTATATCCCGTGGAAAGCGCGGGCCCCGACGCCTGGGATCGCGCCACTGAATACCTGAAAGGCTCGATCGAATATTTTTCGAAACAATGGTATGTCTTTCCCTACCCCGTCGCCATCAATGAAGCGGGTATAGCCGGCGGTATGGAATATCCCGGCATCGTTTTCGACGGCATTACCGATAAGGGAAAGGAGCTGTACTGGGTCACCGCACATGAGATCGGGCATAACTGGTTCCCCATGATCGTCGGGTCGGACGAACGCAGCTATGGATGGATGGACGAAGGCTTCAACACGTTTATCGACGTCTATGCCTCCGATGCCTTCAATAACGGCGAATATGCTCCCAAGCGCGACGGCGAATATGCGCCGGGCGGCGGCAATCCCGTCGATGAGATCCTGCCGCTGCTGAAGGACCCGAAGGCGCCCCTGCCGATGACCCGCGCCGACGGGATCCCGGAGAAATACCGGCATCCGATCGTTTATTTCAAGCCGGCGCTGGGGCTCGTGCTGTTGCGCGAGCAGGTATTGGGTCACGACCGCTTCGACTATGCTTTCCGCCGCTATATCCAGGCATGGGCCTATCGTCATCCGGGTCCCTATGATTTCTTCCGGGTCATGGAGAACGAGGCCGGCGAAGACCTGTCCTGGTTCTGGCGCGAGTGGTTCTTCCATAACTGGTGTCTCGATCTCGCCGTGCGCGAAGTGCAGGTCGCGGACGGCTCCGCAGACATCACGATCGCCAATCTCGATCGCATGGCGCTGCCCGCTATGCTGGAGCTCGTTTGGAAGGACGGCACGCGCGAGCGGATATCCGTGCCCGTGGAGACGTGGTTGCAGGGCGACACGCGTACCCTGCATGTCCCCGCGACACAGCCGTTGGCGTCAGTGACGGTCGATCCCGACCATGTGCTGCCGGATGCGAACCGCTCGAACAATACATGGACCGCGCCATGACGCTGCGTCTCCATAAAAAATTTTTGTAAAAAAACTTTTACGCTTATCTTTGCACTCCTTTCGCCGGAACGCCCATCCGGCAAAGGGAGACGGGAGTTTAGCTCAGTTGGTTCAGAGCATCTGCCTTACAAGCAGAGGGTCGGCGGTTCGAGGCCGTCAACTCCCACTACAGGCAAGGAAGCACTTAGCAGCCGATGTTAGGTGCTTTTTTCATTTCTGTCTGTTGCTCTGCGCATTGATAATTACCGAAGGCTGTCCATATTTGAAATGGAACGATGGGATATCCGTATAGGTGAGGGGATCCCTGGCATTCGCCATGCCGGTAATAACGGTAAGCGAACTCACGGGCTGAGGGAAAAGCATAATGATGTCGGAGCCGCCGAAAGCGAAAAAGCCGAACTCCGTCCCTTTATCGACCGTTTCACCCTGCAACTGTGTATACATGTGGACTGAGGACACCTGGCACATCCCGATCGGTGCCACGGCTATTGTAGCATTGCCTGTATTACCTGAATCCATAACCAGTACTCCCCTTGCCTGGTGAAATTCATAGCCGCCTTCCGCATTATCCGGCGCCTCGAATTGTCCCTTGCTCACATACACGTCGAGATATACTTTGCCGTAAACCGCCCCACTATATAGAACCTTACCGTATACCGGCGCGTGAAAGCGATGATAATCGAACGGACTTAAGAAATAATGAACAAAAGTGCCGTTAAAAAAGCTTGCTGCATAGGTGCCGGCATCGGGCCCCAGCAGCTGCTGGACAGTACCGATGGTATGCGTTTGTTTCAACCTCACCTGCGTGGGGCGTCCCTCGCTGTCCAGGACATTGCCGGATGCGTCGATCTGGTAGATTGCTTTGAACGTGCAATCGGCCGGTGAACAGACAACGGAATTGTCATTCGGATTTGCTATCGGCCGCATGGGTGAACCGTCTTTTTGCGTCGAATTCAATTGCCGGTAAAAAAAGGTATTGAATGATTTCCATTTGGGGGCATCATCCGAATAGTCTTCGAGATCATATTCCGCGTCGTTCCTGAATGACTCGAGCGTTCCAAACGTAAGAGACTCCTTCGTATTCAGGAAGCTACCCCACGACCGGGCGAACTCGATAAGCCATCTCGCAAAAGAAAAATTATTGATAGTGCTGGTATAAGACTGCAATGTCTTGTTTGCTAAACTCGGAATCTCCTGATCGACCAAAAAGTAGAAATGACAGAGCCTGTCATACACCTCCTGGCTATACCCGTTGAGCGTGCTGCTGTTGTTCTTCCAAGGGTTGAAAAATATCTTTCTGTTCTCGCCGGGGATCACTTTCTCGAAATTCATCAGATAGGTGACATAGTCACCCGGTGAAACAGGCCAGCCTCCGGAATACAATTGATCGAGCGCGGCATAAAGATATGGGCTAAGCAGCTCCATCCCTTTTTGTTGGGCCTGCGTCAGCGATTCCTGCAAGGCAGTAACAAATGAAGTATCGTCGTTGATCTGGCTCTGCAAGTCCGTGATGGGATCGGCGGAGATTTGAGTGGAAATAGACATAGTCGTTGGTTTAAGGTTAATGTATGTGTAACAAATTCGACATTGTCTATAACATGTCCGCGCTCCTATAGGGTAATAGTCTACTCATGTAAGAGTTAATGTTTAGGGAAAGCGACGGGCAAACCGTCCGGCCGGGCATTCAGCTTATGAACGATCGGGCTGTGAGCGTCGGCATAGGACCTGGAACCGGCCTGCGCGTCGCATGGAAAAGGATGGCTGCCACCGATTTCGAGCAGGTAAGCGATGTCATCCTTGAAAAGACCGGGGCCCGTCACCCTCGAAAGCCGCGACCGGCAAGCCGATCTGCGCTGGCCTGCCATCAGTAATTGAGACAAATTATTATTTCTCCGGCGGCATTTGTGTGGTGATGGCGATCCGGTTCCAGACATTGATCGCCACGATGGCCATGATGATTGCCGCAAGGTAATGATCGTCGAATAACCTCGCCGCGGCATCGTACGTATCGTCCTTTACGTGGTGTTGGATCAGCGTCACTTCCTCCGTCAGCGCCAGGATGGCCTTCTCTTCCTCGGTATAGATGTCCACCTCACGCCAGGCATCCAGCAGATAGATGCGCTGTTCCGTCTCCCCCGCCTTGCGCGCTTCACGGGTATGCATATTGATGCAATAGGCGCAACCGTTGATCTGCGAGGCCCTGATCTTGATCAGATGCTTGTGCGAGGCGGTGAGCTTCGTCGTCGACAAATAGCGTTCCATAGCGCGGACCGAGTCGTAGCCCTCCGGTTCCGTTTGCGCGATCTTGATCCTGTTGCCCATATCCTTGTATTTTTTTTCTTTTGGCTGTGTTGCTTAACCAATCGGCATACACCGTTTCTTCGGGGACGTCTGTCGGTCTTTCAAATTCCATCCGGTACTCCGGCACCACTCGATCCTGCCCTCGGGCGCCCATTTATGACGCAGTGCAAAACCCGCGCTTTCGCCCTATAGGTAAATTTTATCATTGCGTGCTCCTGCGTCAACTTGCTAAGGTAAATTTATCACATTTTCCCCGGCGGGCAAACAATGCCTCGTCTTCTGATCCCACAGAGTGTTTAAAATAACTTGCCAATCGTTGAATTGCCGTCCCGGGCAACACCTTCCGCCCGAGGCCGCGCCGCTAACATCCCCTCACCCGCTTTTTCTGATGTTCCCACCAGATGCCGGCGATCACCATCGCCATCCCGCCCAATGTATAGCCGGTGATCTGCTCATGGGTAAAAACATTCGAGACGAGGAACCCGAATACCGGGCAAAGGAACAACCAGTAGGATGATCTCGCTGCATCGACTTTCACGAGCCAGAGCCATAAGCGCACGGCGACAATTGAAACGACAATAGCAAGCCACAATACGGATGCCCAGGTGCTCGCAACCCAATGATTCGCTGCCGGCCGGAAGGTCCACGCCACGAGGGGAAAGATGAACAGCGCGCCGAACAGGATCTGCCAGCCGCTGATCGTCAGCAGCGAAAGGTCATTCCAATCCGTGCGCGCAAAATAGATCACGCTCATGGAATAAATAATGACGGCCACCAGCAATATGCCCAGCCCCGCAGGGGTCGCCATCGCGTTCCGGAGCAAAGGCAAGGCCGCCAGCGCGACGCCGGCAAGGCATACCAGCAGACTGAGGAGGGTCACGGCGCCCGGCCTTCGCCTCTCCAGGACCGCGGTCCCCAGGTTGATGACGATCGGCGCGATAGCCACGGAGAGCGCGCCCAACCCGGCCGACACCTGCTGCATGGCCAGCACATACAGACTGAGGTACAGGGTGTTTGCCAACAGGCCATAGATCGCAATCCGTCGCCACTCCAGGCCACGGGGCAGGCGAAGGCGCAACACCGCGTGGCTGATGATGACCATAATGATCCCCGCGCAGGTGAAACGCACAAAGCAGATGTTGAAGGGTTGGCTGCCAGCCAGCGCGATCTTTGTCGCTGTAGAGGCGGAGGGCCATAAGATCGAGAAAACTATTCCCGCGGCCAGTGCGGCCTGGGACGTCGATGTTCGGTTCATGGGTGGCGCAAAGCTATGCATTCGCCATCGATATTCTCAGGAAGGTGGGCGTCGAGGTTGCCGCGACCTTCGCTCAAGACCGGTCAGAAAATCTTGCCGAATTTTTGCGCGGGTTTGTCTATTATTCCATAATTTTGCCGTCCGAATTGGAAATTGTCTCTGTAGCTCAGTTGGTAGAGCAGCTGACTCTTAATCAGCGGGTCCACGGTTCGAGCCCGTGCGGGGACACTGAAAATCAATTAATTATAAGCACTCGTTCGCGAGTGCTTTTTTATTTGATACATAATTTGATACATCTTTTTTGAAAGCATAATTTTATCCACAATGACAAAAACTCTTTACCGACCGGTGGGCCCACAGGAGCTTGCATTGATAGAACAGTCAGGCTGGACTAAGTTTCCGCCACGGTTGCCGGAACAGCCGATCTTTTATCCGGTGATGAACGAGGAATATGCCATTAAAATCGCAAGGGACTGGAATGTTAATGCATCTGGTTCTGGATTTGTAACCAGATTCGAGGTGCGGGCTGAATATATTGAAAAATTTCCTGTTCAAAATGTCGGCGGAGAAATTCATAATGAACTGTGGGTGCCAGCCGAAGAACTGGAAGAATTCAACAGTAATATTGTCGGGCCAATCACAGTGACCAAATCTTTTCCGTCTTGATTTTCCTAACTTGTTCTTAAGAAATATTCATAATATGCTCAGCTTCGAATTAGATAGCACAAAGGAAGCGGTAACCATCAACGTCGATGAAACCGGTGCACAAGAATTGATTCGTTACCTTGAATTCGTGAGGAAAGCGAAGGATCATATTCATCTTGTAGATGGCAATGAGTTGACAAATGAGATATTTGAACCAGGTGGTAGCCATATAAAATTTGCCACGATAAGGCTAATAGAAATGTAGCCAGCTAATCCCCTAGAAATTTGAACTTTCTTATCCATGGCCGAAAAAGAGAAATTAAACTGGATCATCAAATTTGAATCGATTCGCCATTATATGGATGAGGTTTCCGTTGAAGGGCAAACGACTAAAGCAACTCAACGGAAATTGGCCAATTATGACAAATACATCGCACAGGTTATCCGCGCTGGCAATTGTATAACGCTGCTCATGGATTCCTACCCGATGGATGTCACTTCCTTTTGGAACGTTAATCATTTAGAAAAATTCGCCAGGGCTGTTTATTGGACTTTCAACAAAAGCTTCCTCCTCAAGCTACTTGAAGATGTAGAGGTTCAAAAATCGATGGTCCTTCTTCGCTGCCGGGAACTACTACTGGAAAACCCCTCCGCCTATTCAGATCCGATACCAGAGGATGCGGATGACGAATTGAAGTTTTGTTATCGGAAGGACAAGAGCATGAAAAGGGGTGTTAACTTCCAGCCGATGTTTTTGCTCGACCAGCAGAATCGGAAAAGTATTTTGGAGGCGGTTGAAAAGAAAATTGCCTCCCTCTCCCCTACCCCTCCAGATAATACCTCAACCAAGCCTGGCCCCACCCCAACAGTCTCCTTTCTTAATATGGTCCGCCCCATAGACGGGGATCCGCAGAAAACCATCGAATTCATGAAAGTCCAGGTCGAAAAAGCCGGATTCAAATTTCCGCTCTTTTCGAAAGTTGAACACCTTCCCAATGGGAAGAACCCTTACGGCCTCAACGGGGCAATGGCGGCAATGGTCAGGTTTTTTTACGACTTAAACTATTTCAAAAAGGAATACGAATTCGTCGATGTCTTCAAATCTTATCTGGATTTCACGGGTAACAACATTGGCAAGTCCATATTTCTGGAAGATTATCTGGAGGACAGAAATTTCCTAAAATATTCTGACAAGCTCAAAGACTTGAAAATTAATAAGCTCCAGTAACAAATTAGGAACAGCGCTTTCCAGTGCCTGATCTGCCTGATAATCGTTAGGAATCCCACGTAATTGCAGTCAGTTGGTGACCATAAAACACTACTGATATGCAAACAATCAATCCTTTTGACCTGATCCTTTCCAAGCTGGATCAACTACAGACTGCCGTCAATGGGCTGGCGGATACATCCCCAAAATCTACCAGTCCCCCACTTCCATCCCCCGAAAGGCTTTTGGACCTTACAGAAGCGGCCCAAATCGTCCGCCGCCCCGTCGGCACTGTCCGCTATTATATCCATCGTCGTGGGCTTCCTGCCACCAAGATCGGCAAGGGATACCTCGTAAAATTGGGCGAACTCCTGGCCTGGGTGGAGGAATTTAACGAAGCCGGTGGAAAGACTAGCCCAATCGACCGTATGCGAGACCATAGAGACCGGTACAAAAGGACCTAAAGGTTGGATAGTCCATCCCAAATTACTTTCTCTTTCACCCGCACAATTCTCCTTTATGGAACCTCATAAATTATCCTGCGAAGAAGCCAGGAAGATCGACCTGGTGGACTACCTGGCGCACCTGGGACATTATCCCCGCCGTATTCGGCAGAATGAATACTGGTATATCTCGCCACTTCGGGATGAAAAAACCGCATCCTTCAAGGTAAATAGGAAATTGAACCTCTGGTTCGATCACGGCATGGGCAAAGGGGGTAATACAGTCGACTTCGGTATTAGCTATCACCGTTGCCCGATCCCGGAACTGCTACAGCGACTTTCCCAATACCAGACCGGCAAAACTATTTCCTTTCACCAGCCCATGCCTTCCCCTTTGGTCGGTGCGCGTGAAAAGGAAGAATCCTCCGAGGGCAAGATCGTCATTTTGGATACCCGCCCTCTGGCCGCCCAGTCATTGATTGACTATCTCCATAGTAGGAAGATCCCGCTGGATATCGCCGCGCCATCCTGCCAGGAAGTGGTTTTTTCGCTATACGGGAAGCGGCATACCGCTATTGGGTTCGCAAATCGATCCGGCGGGTACGAATTGCGAAGCGAGCATTTCAAAGGTGGCAGCTCGCCCAAAGACGTTAGCTTTTTCGACAACCGGACCGATGGAGTCGCAGTATTTGAAGGCTTCTTTAATTACCTGTCTTTCCTAACGATCAACCTTGACAAACAGCCTCCCCTACATAATTGCCTTGTCTTGAATTCCCTGGCTTTTCTGGAAAAAAACCGCCCCTTGATGGAGCAACACAACCGAATCTATCTGCTTTTGGATCGGGATCCTGCAGGTAGGAATTTCACCAGCAAGGCCCTTCAGTGGGACCTGGATAAGTACATTGACCGGAGCGATTATTACCAGGGACATAAGGATCTGAATGAATGGCTCGTCCGTCGGCCGTCACCACATCCCGTCCAAAACCGGCGGTTAGGCCGGTCCCGCTAATACAGCAACCAAATTTTTGACCACATTATAAAACTCAAAATTATGACCGATTTGAAAAACCGAACCCTGTATCTGAACAGTGGCAGGCAAATTAAACTGTATGGCGATAGCGTCGCCATTAACCCATCACTGGAGATCGGGGAAGGATACGCCCCGAATATTTTCGCTTTATCGCATGGCCAGCCGGACGGTAACACCTCCGTCGGATTGAGTAATCCCCACGGACTAACCGCCGATGAACTCATGGAATTGGCGGATTTCAATATCCAGTTATGGATGGACCTAAAAGCCGGACTTCGTCGATATGGTGGAATCGATCCAAAGGTTTTCCGTCTGGAGACGGCAAAAGTGACAGCCAGCGACCAGGAACCATCTAACCGAGGCCGGAAGCGAAAAAATGCCGTGAAGGAAGGCTAATACCCTATGGGAGCTATTGGAGGTTTTAGGGCGAGCGGTGTTGTTGTCGGACATAAATGTCCTCCAAACAACGCTTGCTTTTTGCTCCCGTTGGTCGCAAAAAGATGCCGGCGCTCCGGCCGGCAGGGAAACCACCTAAAAATTGAAATATGGAAACCATCCAGAAGAAAAAAAAGAGTACCGGAAGGCCATCCCAGACCCTCAAAAGGGACTTGCGAATTACGGCGCGATTCAGCAAGTTGGAACAATCTATTGTCCAGAAAAGAGCCGGAAAAGCCGGAATGAATATTTCTGAATTTATCCGGCAGTCATCCATTTCCGGTAAAGTAATAGCTCGGTTAACCGATGAAGAACGACATATCGTCCGGCAGCTGATCGGAATGGCCAATAATCTTAACCAGATGATGAAGGTGGCAAACAAGGAAGGAATTACAGCCATCCGTCTTGTATCCGAGGCCATTCTACATCAAATCAATGGGTTTTTGAACAAGCTGCGACATGGTCAGTAACGTCTTTCCCGGCCATTCATTTTACCATGCGGCCCGTTACGTTTCCGAGAAATCGGGGGCTGAGCTGCTCGAATGTGTGGGGGTCCGGGGGCATTATTACAAATTGATGGCAGAAGATTTTATCTCCCAAAGTGAACAACGGCCTTCGAAAACGAAGGCTTGTTTCCTTGCGGCCCTTAGTTTCTATCCAGGGGAAAAGCCAAGCGATGCAACCCTGACACAGATCGCCCAGGAATACCTGGAAGGATTGGGAATCGTTAATACCCAATATGTCATAGTCAAGCACACCGACCGGGCGCATCTACATCTTCACATCCTGGCGAACATGGTAGACAACGACGGTCTGGTAATCAAAGACGGCTGGATTGGCTTACGCGGAAAGAAGGTTGCCCAGGAATTAACTAGGAAGTATAAGCTCATTCCGGCAAATGGCAAAAACTTAAAGCTGACCCACTTGGAAGCTATGGGCCAGTCAGAAGTTAATCGGTATACGATTTACCGAGCCATCGTGGACGAATTGCCCGACTGCCAGAACCTTCAAGATCTGTTACTACGACTTATGTCCAAAGGTATTCATACCCAATTTAAGTATAAAGGGCAGACAGAGGAATTACAAGGAATCAGCTTTCGGATAGGAAATGACTGCTTTAGGGGCAGTCAAATAGACCGTCAATTTTCACTAGGCAACCTGCAGAAACGCTTGGCAGTTGCGCGTCAAAAGCCAGATATTCGGCCCAAGCATTCTCCCGGCATCATGGGAGAAGCCTTACCCACTAGATCTGCGCCAAACTACCCTACAGAATCCGCACCAAGCCAGTCTTCGGAATCCAAGCCCATCAAGCTCTCGCCTGCTGTGTTAGAGATTTTGTTCAGACAGGAGCAAGAAATTACCGGAGGACCAGATTTGACAGAAGAAGAACGGAAAAGGAGGAGAAGGAAAAGGGGGCTAGGCAGATAAAAAATCTGGCGTCAAAAGACGCCAGATTGCTGCTGGTCCACCATTGGGTACGCATTAGTCAGATTCGTTTCCTTGCCGGCACAGCGCATAGCTGGCTTCAATTATCGTTAAGATTCTCAAGTAGTAATCCGCAAAAGCAAACTTCGAAATCTGATTTCGAAAAGGCCCTTGATAGGACTGTGCGCCTTCAAAAAAGTCCCATAGTTCTCGCCTTGCATACTCAACGGGATATTTGAAGCAGAATTTAACCATTGTTTGCCCGGGATTCACCAAGTCTGTACCACTAATATAGGTGTAGAATGAGTCGTGCCCCACATCTTCATGGATGGCTTCAATCATTTGCTTTTCATCCGGCCAAACCCTGTTTTTCTCAAAGTATAAAGAACGTAAGCTATAGCAATGGGTAGCCTCGATCACAGGAAGAAGATCAGCGAAAAATTCTATGAATTGCGCTCTGCTTTCGATATCATCATTAACATATACGGCGCACTCATTACTCAGGGCCATATAAAACCAAGTGGTAATTTCGCCGTGAACAACCTGGTAAACGCTTTCATCCTTCCATACTTCCCGCAGGGCAGTGATCGGATTGCCCGGGAGCAGGTCAATGGGCCGATCAGGCTTTTTGAATTTCCTTATCTTTCCCATACGCAGTCATTTTGAGTGAAACCGTAGAGTAACCCCTTTGCCGAATGACTTCACCAAGGACTTACTCAATTCCGCAAGCTCATTCTGAAGGCGGACGACTTTGTTTTGAACATCATTGACATCCATACCTTCGATTGTCTGGCCATCGGCTTCAATTTTTGATTGCGCCGGATAGGCCGACGAGGAAACTTCCGATTGAGTTTCCATAAGAATTAGCGCTGCTTCCATAACTTTTTCTTCGCTTTCCCTGAACGATAAAAGGTTATCACGCTCTTCTGGGTCATCGAATGGCGGCGTGTCCGATGTAAGACAAATGTGATCTATATTCTGGTGGATTTCCCGGACTTCACTCAGGTTATAGTCAGTGAAAAAATCAATAATGACCCTCATGGGGTCTTTTTTTTCGTCTTCGGTTAGTTTGATCGGCTTGTTGAAAAATGCCGGATGTTGTTGAAAATGTGACATGGGACTCCCTGTTTAAATTGTTAAGAAAATTGTTACTGGGGAGCACCTAAAAATATAGGGCGGGCCCCGTCTTACCGTCCTGAGGCACCGCGAAGAGCCATGAGCCGATAAGCTGATAGGGGCCCACCCTATACGTCGCCATATAGAATGGGCTGTTCACTATCACCTCGGCTCGATGAAAATTCGCGGTTTTCAGAACGAGATTATTAGCGAAGTCCTTGTTTGATAAGGACCGCAAATATATTACTTCTCCAAAGATAGGAAATAAATCAAAAAAGGATATTATACTATCCATTTTATTTTATACCCATTATAAAGGGTTAATTATAAAATATCTATTATGTTAATTGCAGAATGGCAAAAGGAAAAAAGAAACAAGAGCGTAAGAAGGCTACGCTCGGTCATTTTGATCATGACCTATTTCTCGATCAATTAAGTAAGCGGATAAAAAAAGTCCGCAAATCTAAAGGCTTTAAATCATATGAGCTCTTTGCATATGACATTGAGATATCCAGGGCCGGCATGTCAAAGTATGAAGCCGGCACGTTTGATGATATCAGGATGAGAACACTTCTGAAAATAATTGATGGCTTGGAGATATCTCCAAAAGAGTTTTTCTCGGAAGGCTTTGAATAATTATAGAGATGATGCTTAATTGAACAAAGATTAATATTTAGAATTTTCATTATTTGACAAATGTTTGAACCTCAGAATACGATAAATCAAA